>Ga0099824_1000882_pt1 | contig 39612 bp, 20 predicted proteins | sample SiratrowhiteBW_FD_76837 | JGI IMG/M metagenome (GOLD analysis project Ga0099824, IMG submission 76837) | Root nodule microbial communities of legume samples collected from California, USA - Siratro white BW | ecosystem: Host-associated > Plants > Roots > Nodule | place: USA: California... | reverse complement strand
TATGTTATATATAATAAAAAAAAAAACTATAAAAAAAAAAAAAAAAAAAAAAAAATAAATATAATATTTTTATATATATATATATATATATATATATATATATATATATATATATATATATATATATATATATATATAACCTAAAAAAAGTAAGTTATAATAAATTTATTGACTTTTTACATTAATTTATTAAACTTTTGTCTGTACATTTTCTTATTTATTGACATTACTTGAGAATGCAACAATTTAATTGCAGGCTTTATATTGGAAGAATGTTCTTACATAGGCTTGGAGTTGACTGGTCTTCAAATGCCTGCCTGGTCGGAGTCTTGGTCAAGGCGTGGGTGAGGTACCTACTAAAGGCATTTCGATGTCAAATTCAATATTTGGATATCAAAGAGTAAGAGTTATAGTTTTCTAGTCACGTACCTTTTTGGGTCCATTCTCATAATATTTATAGAAGTCAAATTCGTACGGCAGCGTCATGATTGGTCGAGGTTTCAGGATACAGCAGGTCTTACAGACACGGCAACACTGCAATTGGTCGATGTTCTGAGCAAGGTAACTTCTGCAGACACGCTATCTCTACAATTGGTTGAGATTTTTGTGTCATGGCGACCTGTACAGACTGCGATTGTCAGTAGTTGTCTTTTGTCCTTACTCGAATTGATCTTAACCCGGCTTCATCCGAGAACCGTCCGCTAGATCACCCTGACACCGTCTCCACATGTATTTTTGCATTTTTATAGTGTACACCCCATTAAGCTGGATAGGTGATTATCATTAATAAGCCACTCAGGGACTGGTCTCTTTACCCCTTTTTGTTCATCTTATAAGTATTTTAAGAACACTTTTCCAAAATCACCATCTCGCCTGCCAGGAGACATTATTTTTTTAATGGGGATACGCCTAAGTTCCCATTTTATTAGACCCGGAACCTTGTCTGTTATCTTTCTTGGTTGAGGTCGTCCCTGATCGAGAACGACAAGAAGATATTTGACATTCTAGACCAGTTTCCTCAATGGATTCCTATCCGAAATATACTTAAGTTTTTTTCTTTCTCTTCAACGTTGGGTGGATTTGAAGGGTATGGGTTTCTTGCTTTGACCGATTAGTGTCTGGTTTTTAACCCTGCTGTCTTTCAGGGATAATGGCGCAAGAGGGCGTTAAGTTCCTGGAGAGGCTGAGGAAGCTCAAAGCAGAAAGATCATCTCAAACCGATAAGGAATGAGCATCTGACACTCCTCAACAGACTGTCCCCCCTTCACCTCAACATGCTAACCTGGCTCCCCCCTCCTGTTGATGACAAGAAGGGCAAAAGGAAAGATCGTAGGAAGAAGCCCTCGTCGTCCCGCCACTCGCCGAAGAAGGCCCGACCAGAGAGTCATGTGGTGGGTTTGAGCAACGCTGAGCAGCATTTTGTTCTTGACTTGGCTTTTTACAAAGGGATTAACTTCTCTTTGTCCTCCGCCAAGAGAGGTGCGATGAATGTGGTCTTCACTGAGAAACTTGCGAATGCGTACCTTGAGATGCAAAGCCGCACTCTAGCTTTCACCAAGGTGTTACATGTCGAATGGGCAAAAGGTTCTTCTTCAGAGGTGGCTAGATTGATGAAAGTGCTATCCTCCTCTAGTGCCTCTCTGAAGCTGAAAGAGAGGCACTTAAGGCCCCGCTTGAGGCAGCAGAGAAGAGAGTGAGAGAGCTTGTCGTTAACCTTAAGAAATCTAAGGAGAATTTTGTCGAGGCTACCTTGAGTCATGATGAGGTTGTACTGGAAAGGTTTCGCCTGGAGGCGAAGGTAAATGACTTGAAGGACTACACGCTGAAAACTCATTCTCAATCATTCATACCAGCTATTCACCAAGCAATATTGTTGTATGGCATTCTTGAAGAGAATGAGTTAGATGAGAATAAGGTTGTCTACAACGGCCAGCTGCTATGGATTGATGATATCCCCTTCGGGGTTGCACATGAGGATACCACTGTCTTAGATGATACTTCGTCAGGCGAGGAGCGAACGCCCTAGATAGGTGGTTTGGTTTCTTCTTTGGGAGGTGTCGTCCTGGCGAAGACCTTTCCGAATATGGCTTTCGAGTAGATTAGGAGTATATTTTGATGATGTAATATAAACTTTTTGTAATCAGATGATGTAACATGAGCTCTTTACACTAAATTGATTTGTTTATTGACTTTTAATGTTTAAGATACGAGCATGTATATTTACGTTTATTTGTTGGCCAGAGAGTTCAAGAGGTATTGATTGTGAGGTGGCGATTTTGCTTAAATTGAGTTACTGCGCGTGTCCGGGCAAAGTTCGGGTAGCATCGCTTTTTGATTTTGGTTTACTAGCGAGTGTCGTGGGCGATAGCGTTTGTATTGTATTATGCTAACTGAGTGTTTTTGCCGTGCAATCATCAATAACATGGAGAGAAAAGAAACGCCCTTGTCAAGGTGTTCTTCCTTGTGTCCCGAGGGGTCGTCGTCAGACGACACGTTCCCCTTGAGAGGTCAGTTGTTTGGTGACTCTTTCCCCGCTTTGGTTTATTGAAGGTCTTCCTTGGGCGACTCCTTCCCATATCGATTTATGGGAGGTCGCCATAGGCGACTCCTTCCCCGCTTTGGTTTATGGAATGTCACCCTTGGGTGACTCCTTCCCCATTTCATCATTACATTGTCTACATAGACTTCAACGTTCCTCCCAATAAGGTCATTGAAAACTTTATCCATTAACCTTTGATATGTTATCCCGGCATTCTTCAACCCAAACGACATTACTTCGTAGAAGTAGTTGGTGTCGTCCATCATGAATGTCGTTTTCAGCTTGTCCTTGGGGTGCATGCTGATTTGGTTGTAGCCGAAGTGGGTATGCGTCCTTTGGGCATGCTTTGTTCAAGTCTGTGTAATCTGTGCACATCCGCCACTTGCCATTTAGTTTCTTGACCATGACAACGTTGGCCAACCACGTCGTATAATGTGCTTCCTTAATGAATCCGGCCTCCAACAGCTTTTTGGCCTCTACCTTGGCAGCATGTCTTTTCTCTTCACCCAACTTCCGTTTCTTCTGTGTCATTGGTCTTGCTTCTCTACATACCAACAAAGTGTGCATAATGATGTTGGGGTCAACTCCTGGCATATCTGTTGCAGTCCATGTGAACATGTCAACGTTGGTTCGCAGAAAACTTGCTACTTCCAGCTTTTCTCCCCCCGACAGGGAGACTCCAATCCCTGTGGTGCGCTCTGGATCCCTCAAAGGAATGATTCATACCTCCTCTCTTAGTTCTACCCGGACATCATCTACTCTTGGGTCTAAGTCTGTCACTGCTACCACATGTTCTCGCTCGGCCGCTCTTTCCCTTGTCTGCTCCTGTGATTTTTCTTCTTCTCGCCTTAGGTTTTTAGGTTCCTTCTTCAGACTTGCAGCATAGCATTTCCTAATTGTTTTCTGATTTACATGCCCCGTGATTACATCACTTGATGGAGAAGGGAACTTCATCGCCAAATGGGGGGTTGATACTATTGCTCCCAATTGGTTAAAGGCAGGTCACCCCAGCAGGACATTATAGGAAGTGTTGGCTTCAACTAAAAGGTATCTGATTTTTATTGTCCTGCTCCCTGTTCGTCCTTCCCTAAACCTGGTGTATAAGTCGATATACTCACGAGTGTTGACCCTCTCCCCCGAGAATCCCACAATCTGGTCTTCATAATGTTGAACGTCAAGCTCTGAAATTTACAATTTTTTGAAAGTTTTCCAGTATAAGATGTCGATTGAGCTACCTTGGTCGACTAGGGTCTTCATTACAGCGAAGTTTTCAATCTCAATGGTGATGACCATGGAGTCATCTTGGGCGAGATCAATGCCTTTGAAGTCGGCATCTGTAAATGTAATGGAGGGCATCGTCCTTCACAATGGAATAGTCACGACATTCACTACTTGCACTGCTCTCAAATGCTTCCTCCTAGCAGTTGTACATTTTCCTCCTACGAATCCTCCTGCAATGGTGTTGATAACCCCTCTAAGAGACAGGTTTTGGGGTCGATGTTACGTTTTATCGTTGGCTCGTTGTCGCCGATCCGGTCTTTCCTCTCCCCTGGTTCTGTCTTGGCCTTCATGGGGGGTCTGTTTTCTGGAGTTAGCCCTATTCGTTTAGAGGTTTACCCTTGATACTGCACAAAGCGCTTTAAGTGTCCTGCTTGGATGAGCTCCTCTATTCTATCCCTCAACGTCACGCATTCTTCCGTGGTATGGCCATAATTTTGGTAAAAACGGCAGTGTTTAGCTGTACTAGCATATCTAACCGTGGACACTTTCTTTCGAGCGTGACTGAGAGCCGCGTGCAACACCTCCTCCAATATTCGCCCTCGATTGGCGTTGAGTGGCATGTACTGGGCATACCTTGAAGGTCTCACATCTCTCTGCTTGATATATGGCTGTGGTAGGAGTCTGTCGTCTCTGGGTTTGGCCTTCTCAGGGACATGCTCAGTCCTAACATGGTTTCTGACTTTCCTCAATTCTTCCAACTACATAAATTTGGTAGCTCTCTGCCTTAACTCGTCCAGGCTGGATGTCGTTTCCATACACAGGCTGTCTACACACGGCGCCATCATAACAGATTTTTAATAACACTAGTTCGTCGGTGTTCGTGGACCCGTCGTACCTGTCGCTCCCCCTCGGGTTCCTCATACCCTGAGTTGTTAAAAGGAGATTCTCCTCCTCAGTGTCGTCGCCCTTTTCTACCCGAAATCGATTGGAATGGGTTATGGCCTTAGCCCGCTCCCCTTTTTGGACTTAGGGGGTTGACGACCCTTTGTATATCTTTTTCATGTCACTGTTTTCCTTCCTCAAGGCGCGCAGCTCCTTTTCATTCATCTGTTGCAAGGTGCGGATCTCCTCTTCCTTCTTTTGTCGCAGGGTACGGATCTCCTCTTCATTCTTTCGTTTCATCTCTGCCATCTCACGTTGTAGTGAGAGGAAAAGTGACATCGGGTCTAAACTTGTCATTGTGTTGTCTTGCCTCTGTCTGATCTTGAACTTGGTTTCGCGTCGATACCATCCGAGTTTACAGCTCTCCTCTGGCCCCACGGTGGCCGCCAAATGTTCTTACAAATGGCTGGAGAGGACTGGTCTTCAAACGTCGTCTTCTGCCTGGTCGGATAGTCTTCGGTCTTGCACAGGGCGCGAGTGGGGTATCTGCTAAAGGCGCTCCGATGCCAAAGTCGGTATTCGGATATCGGAGAGTAAGAGTTATAGTTTTCTAGTCACGTACCTCTCTGGGTCCACTCTCGTAGTATTTATAAAAGTCAAATTTGTATGGCAGCGTCATGATTGGTCGAGGTTTCAGGATGCAGCAGGCCTTACAAACACGGCAACGCTGTGATTGGTCGATGTTCTGAGCAGGGTAACTTCTATGGACACGCTATCTCTTCAATTGGTTGAGATTTTTGTGTCATGGCGGCCTGTACAGACTGCGATTGACAGTAGTTGTCTTTTGTCCTAACTCGAATCAATCTTAAATCGGCTTCATCCGAAAATCGTCCGCTAGATCACCCTGACACCACTCGGATGTACTAAATGCTTTCCGCCTCGGCTTTGTCTGTGGACTACTCAGTTGTGGTATGCACAGAAGAGAAGCTTAATCTACTTCAATGTGATGATGTAAAATCCTTTTTTTTTTTTTAATGATGAAAAGATCACAACATAATGTGATGATGTAAAATCCTTTTTTTTTTAATGATGAAAAGATCACAACATAATGTTTGATTTATGACAAGTTCGACTTGGTTTATTTGGCTCACCACAAAGCTAAAATTCAAATAAGAGCTTGGAATTGCCATGTGTCGGAGATTGTATTCACACCTTTGTCTTAGATATTCAGATGAATGAATAATTATTACCGCTTGTCACTTCATTTTCTTTAACTAGATAGAGCATTGTTTACTATCATTGTCATGGGACCAGGTTAACTAGGCAATTTATCATATATAGAGTATCATCTTCTTTTTTGTGTCTAAAGATAAATATTCTTAGTAGGAGGTGGTAGGAACCAAGTTTCCATGTCCTGAACCACCAAAAAACTCTAAAGTTGCTCAGTTTTAGGTACATTATGGTTGGATAGAGATGCTAAAAGTTTCTGTGGCTAAGAGTCTGGAGTTCATTCGGGATAGAGTAGCATTTTAAGCTTTTTAGCTTCTTTATAGTGTTGCCATTTGAGGGGAGTGTTTTTGTTATATATGTGATTTGCTCTGTCTTTTATCCTTCTCCGCAAGTATTTATTTTTCCCAACTTTTGTATCTTTTTAAATAATCCCTTTTCTTGTGTCTAAAAAATGACGGTAGCAATATATATATGAAAGACAAACATACTGGATTAGATATAGAATTACTTCATGGTTCTCAATCCTAATGTTTCTGATGTAATGGTTCTTGCTCCTAATATTCCTTTTACAATTCTTTGTAGGCTCTAATTTCTAATGTTCTAATGTTCGTGATATAATGGTTAATCCTAATGGATGTAATGGTTCTTGCTCCTAATATTCTTGTTACAATTCTTTGTAGGCTCTAATTCCTAATGTTCTAATGTTCCTGATATAATGGTTACGTCTCGTGAGGTGAACATTGAAGGCATGTGGCTTTGTACGTCCTGGATGGAGGATGTGCTTTAGAAAAGAGTCGTGGCTATCCTCTTTCCAACTTCTTGTTTGTCCTTCGATCAAAGGAACATACCTACTACGATTGGAGACCCCACTCATTTGCCCATGTCCAACAAATTCCTTTGTGAGGATGCAATTACTTTTTGGGAATGTGTTCACTAAACAAGTATATTAGCATTGAGGAATCCATAAAAGAAAAAAAGGTTCCTTGACAAAATAGTGTGATATAAGAGGTTCTGGAGGGCGACACATTATGTGTTGTTTTTTTGGTTGTAATGCAGGGTGATACCCTTCAAAGATGGGGGCTGAACCTTTTATCATGATAACAGGTAGTGGAAGGTACTTTCACCTTTTTTTTCCTTGTAGTAAGTCTTTTATTATTGTAATGAAAATATAAAAGAAAGTAAAAGAAGAATATTGGTCATTAGGAAAAGTGAAACCTAGATGAGTATAATTTTCTTTCTGCAGATGGACTGCAATCTCATTACCAACAACAAAAGTCCAGAACATGAAAATGAGTCTGGTTTCACCTAGATATATAACCTAGATAATATCAGTCATTTCATGCGGGATTAAACTTTGAAGTAGCCTTTTTGAAGTTTAAAAATTATATATTCTGACGATTTAACCAGACCCTAACATTTGCAGTGAGTAGTGTGTTTTCTCTAGAAAATACTTTCTTAAATCAACAAAACAAACACGACCATCTGCAACCAAAATTTGAAACTAAAGAACACAATCAAAGGCTTATAGCCTAAAATGATTACTCTCCAAATAATCCGATGGCGTCACACAAATAGACCAATTGTATAAAAAAATAAAAAGAGTAACAAGCAGGCTTCTAAAAACAAAAATTCTCACATGAGGGCTCTCCCTAGAAAATAATTTCTAAATATCGCAAGTCCTCTCGTTGCCATGATTTCCAAGTCCCACGATTGTAGATTCTGTAACAAGGTTACGAAATAGCATTAGAACAGCAGCAAAACCATAAACAATATCCATCTCACAAAATACAAAACCACTTGGGAATTACAAGGGAGAAAAAAGCCATTTAAAAATACTTACAAATTTTATTGAAGGCCACAATGTCACAACTCTGGACATATTCACTGATGGGCTCAACTGTGAGATATTCCTCAATAAGATTGTCGACAGAAACTAGGTCATCCACGATAGTAAGCATAATTTGCAGTTTCTTAATGCCGTACCCCACAGGAACGAGTTTGGCTAAGACACGAAAACAATTCATATCAGAATCACAAAAAAAGGACCAGACATGATAAGCAGAAAATCAAAGTATGCAATGCAAACATGATCGTAACAGAAAGTATGACTTCTCACTAAATCAAAGAGTGGAGAACAACATTCATAACATTTACAAATACAGAAAATTGAATCTTAATTCAACTATTTTAGGAAGTACATCAAAATAAAAGCAGTTAAGAAAGTTCAAAACACGCACAAATATCAATAAGCAAAGCCAAATATATAAATAAAAATGACATACATGCACCCCAGAGCAACCCTTCCATGGTAACAGATCTCACTGCTTCCTCAAGCTTCTTCATGTCGGTTTCATCATCCCATGGTTTCACATCCATTAGAACAGATGATTTCCCAGCTGAAAAATGAAATCAACCGAAAATCAACGCCCACACAAAGTGCTATAATCAGGGGAGGAAGCAGGATAAAGTTCAAAGATAACAGGCAAATGACAACAGTGAAACTTACATTCTTTCTTTTTACCAGATGCCTTCACTGCCGCTGCCCGCTCCTCAGCTGCCTTCTTCTCTTCCTCTGTCTCTTCACCAAACAAATCCACATCATCGTCATCGTCATCCTCAGCAGCAGCAGCCTGAAAAACAATGTCCATCCAGTCAAAGGTCAATAAACCATTATAGTTAAGCCACACAATGCAAAAAAGACATGAAACCAACACCACAGTTGAAATATCTATCATTAGAAAGATACTTGCCTTGGTATCAACAGCTGGGGGAGTCACAACAGGCTCTGCAACAAGAGATCCCTTAACAGTGACACCAGATCCCTCACCAGAAACACCACTGTAGACACAAAATTGGCATAAAAATATAATCAGATCCATGTCAAGTATATACACATAATTGCCACACAAGTCAAGGGAAGTGAACTTACGAGATTCTCAACAAAGCATCAATGTGCTTGTACCACCTGGAGACATTGACATACTCAGCTGCTGGAGCAGTTGGCAAAGCTGCATAGACAGTGAGATCATCCTTTGAAGCTTGGTACCTGAAGAGCACGTGAAATGGGACAATTCACAATAAAGAAAGATTAGAAGAAAAAAAAAAACATAAAGAAAAAAATACAAACGAAGATGGATAAAAGCAGTGACATACCCGGTGATGTAACTGCGTGGGAGAAGGTACTCATCGAGCTTCTTCAACCCAGAGGCAGAGCTAACGTCGTAGAGTGTGACTGCCATTCTTGCTATGTATGTTAATTCTTCTACAAAATATGCATAACATGAATTGCAAAATCAGCAATAGGAGTTTCAAAAAAGAATAAGAAAAATCAGATCTTCGATTGAAATCCATTAACAGAATGTTTCAAACTGCCAAGTGAACTAAAAATGCATTAAACCCTAAAATTGTAATTAGAGAAATTGGAAATTGGGAGAGAAAAGTGATACACTTAGGATAGGTTTTGGGAACACAAATTCCAGAGGAAAAAACCATGGATCGAAAGAGGCTTCTTACCGGTGAGAGAAAGGCAAACGAAGGCAGCACAAAGGATAGAGACAGAGATAGTGAGTGTAAGAGAAAGATAATCTCTTTTTAGGGCTTCAAACTGAAACCCTAACCCGAATACGCAATCGGGTTATGGGCCATCATCAAACCGGGTTATCTACCATTTCCTGTTGTAATGAACTTTGCTATTCTCACCTCTAGTTTTGCTAAGTTTACTTATAACACATTGTTTATTGTTTTATTAGAGAGTAAAAAACATCCCTCTCCTAGACAGTTGCACTTCGTGGACATTATTACACTAAGATACTTTATAAGACTAAATCTAAAATAATAATTAAGAGGCAGATTATATATATATATATATGGGCGTCCAAATGTATTTATTAATTTATATACACGCATTTAAATTTTTTATTTCAAAATGTATTTTATTCACTTTTTTTAACAATAACAAGTAAAATATAAAAAATTAAGTATGTTTTGTAATATTAGCTAAAGTTGACAATTTTTAATATAGATTAATACGAAAAGTCATACACACGTGTTATATTTATTAAGCTTTATAAATATTCTATATTTAACTAATTAATGTTAAAATGTAATGGAAAAATAGTACTATATCAAAATTGTTTATTTATATATTTATATAATACTTGATTCTATGATTTTAAGGAGGGGAAATTGGTTAACTATAAGAGTATTTGCACTACTTTAAACACAAACTTCTTCCACGTATATTGTTACTTAAATTTCTAATATGGTTCCAATAGCTTTTATGTGGAGCAGTAGCTACTATTAACTTTGATGACAAGATATGGAAATTCATTGAATATTATGCCATTAAATCTAAGATGGATGGCTGCATGATGACAATAAATGTTTGTTTGATCTTTACAAGTTTTACTATCCTTTGTGCTGTTTGTATTTTAAAGTTACTGTACTTTATTTTGTAATTGTTAGGTTACATGATTTTGATGACGAGAAGTTGAAGAAGGTCGTCGAGGAAACACAAAGGTTTTAATCATAAAGATCAATTCATTTTATAATTTTCTTGAGGTCAATGCAGGTTTTTGAATGATTAATAGTTTAAAAGTTTAGGTTAAACTATTCTCCAGGCAATATTATTTGTAGAAAAATAAAAGGATTTTTTTATCCTTTTCTGCACACTCACATTATTAAAAATTGTTATTCAATATTAAGTTTTGTATATTTATTTAAAAGTTGTTTTTTAATAACAATTCTCATATATATGTTATGTAACATAATAATTAATATTTAAAGAACGTTAATATCAATATTAAAAATTTAATCTTATATTTTTTTTTACATCACAATATTAGATGAAGGAATGGATTTGAAATGAAGTGTATAGAGAATTTAGTTTTTTTTATTAGCGCTCTATTTGGTTCCATTGTTCCATTATAAGCGAGGAAAGAAAGGTGAGAACACGAGGTGTTTGAATTAGTTGAGTTGCGATGACTTGTAAGTGAGACAGAGGAGGAACGATGGAGAGAGACGTCCGCTTTTGTAAGTAAAGATTGGCCAAAAACAGTCATACTGGCAATGAGTAAAAGATAATGTTAACCTTCACTTTTGCATGTGCGTGAGCAGTGTATGTGTTGTGAGGTGAATTGAAGCTTTGTTTACATAGAGGCTTGTGGTATTGAAGTTGGTGGTGGTTGAGCTTCGTGGTGGCTTTAGTTCTCTGTGGTGGTTAACGTGGGTCACGGGGTTGTTTCGTTGTGGCTAAGGTTGGTTGTGGGTGAGCTCCATCATCGGTAAACTTCATTGTTTATGCATCAAAAGTGAGATAATTGATTATGTGATTTGTACTAATCGATTATATGTGTTTTTCGGGAAGGATAATCGATTATCCGCATTCTCATAATCGATAATGTGATAAATTTTCAACACATAATTGATTATTCACCTTCAATAATCGATTATGTGGCTAGATTTCCATGTTGTGCAAAACATTACCACACGCATCTTCGCGACGCCAAGATGCTACTCACTTGTCCCACTTCAAAGCCATGTGTTCTCGTGCGATAGCGTACCTACGAGGTAATGAAGCATGCAAGCTGGTGCTGGAGAGTTTCCCTGACAATGTTTATGAGACAGTATGGGACATGATCATGATCGACGCTTCCAATAGGTATTTCTCGAAGGCACCACGATGGATGGTGACGGTGTTCTCCACCGTTATGATGGCAAGTAACCGAAAGGAACCCAATGTGACTCATGCGTTATTGCATGACGTGGATCGCAAGGTGGAAAAGGTTTACATGAAAGAGTTTTTGTGTAAGAAGAACCTGGTGAATGATGTTGGAAGGCTTTCACACTTCCAAATACCTCCTTCTAACAACACTTATACTTCTCATTTTTGCTATAAACTTCTTAATCTATTATTCTTCATATTTTTTGTTTCTTCTTTTCCCTGGTTAGATTATGGTTCAACATCAAGTTGCATAATAGGGAATAATATGTCAAATTTTATATAATATTTTTACTCTCTCTTTGATCATTACCATACTTTGCTTTCTATTTTGAGTGTGTTTTATTTTATGAATTGAAAAATTGTACGAGATTTTTTAGTTATATTTAGTCATTTTTTATGTTCAATATGAACATTTGTAGAAATCACCAAAGCATTTACGTGAGAGGGATACCAATAAGTTATACTCAACAAATTAATATGTTCGTATGGTATATTAATTTAATTCAAGGTCAATTGTGTAGTTTTACATTTTCAATAATTTTAAAAACATAAAAAATCATCAATCACCTAAACCAATTTAATCATATTTCATTTTTAATAATTTTTAACTTAGGAGTAAATTTGTGATTTTACAATTTTATTAATTAAAAATAACTAAAATATTATTTATACATATCACATCATTCACAAACTTCCCACAAATTCTTTCAAATCTCACCGTCTTTCCATTAATCAAAACAACAAAACTTTTCACACATTTTCATCTCGATCCACTCCCTCCAAATCATCCCTTAATCAAAATAAACCCTAATGGTATGTTTGCTTTCACGACACCACTATAGAGGAGGAAGGGAAGGCGTGAATGGATCATGGTTGCTTCCAACAAAAGGCGTTGATTTGTGAGCGGAGAAATGGGCGAGAGAAGGTCGAATGCATCTTCGCTCAACGTAGAGATTGGAAAGGAAAGACAATTAGCACACCTCCAATGACGAATTTAACCTTGGATGTAATTACATAAGTTCTTTGTGACTAAGTGTGTGTGATAGCACTAGTTCTTAATGGAAGAAATTGATTGTCGAGAAACACAAACATCATCACCAATAAGCTTTGATAGAAAAGAATCTCAAATAATTGATTATCTATATAAATATCGATAATCGATTATATATATATATATATATTTTATTAATAATCTATTATACAAATTGCATTAATTAATTACAATAATACTTTTATACATATAATTATTATCTATATCAAATTTACGATAATTTAGTATTACATACAATTATCATATAATAGATTAATTATAACCGATTAAATTAACATCTACTCGATAATATAATAATAAATAATTTTTAAAAATAAAATATTAATTATATAAAATTTTATAATAAAAATATTAAGTAATATTATTAGTAAAATAAATAATAATAATAATATAAATATTGTTAAAATATAATAAAAATGAATATAAATAATTAAAATAAAAAATTATATGATAATAATTTTTTATTATTTTAAAATAACAATAGTATTTAAATTTAATATAGAAATTATTCCAAAAAGTTATAATTTGATACTTTAAAAAATTAACGGGATTCAATAAATTAAACATGTTTATAATAAGTTAAATTTCAATTCAAAGATAATTATGTAATTTATTATTTCCATAATTTTTTCAAAAATATTATCGTCAATTACATTAAATAAATTAATTATATTTTATTTATAATTAATTTTAATCGTAAGGATAAATTTGTAATTATACAATTTTATATATTATAAAATATTAAAATATTTATTATATCTATCGCATCACTTATAAACTTTCACAAACTTTCTCCTCAAATTTAACACTCTTAATCAAAACAATCAAACTTTTCACACACTTTCATCTTAAATTCACTCCATTATATCTACTCCCTGATCCGAACAAAGTCTAAGATAAAAATGTGAGAGTTAAAGGGAGATAAGAGAAAAGTTTATGAAAGTTTGTAAAAAATATAATAGATGTGATTATATTTTAATATTTGTAATAGAAAAAATTTTAAAATTACATGTTTACCTTTGTGATTACAAATAATTAAAAATAAATTATGATTAATTTGTTAGATGTGATTGATGGATTATTATTTTTTAGTTGATAGAATTATAAGATTATCAATTATTTTAAATTTAAATTATCATTGTTAATATTATTGTTATTCTATAAATTTATTTTTACTATTGTTGTAATTTCTAATTTTATTATTATTATTTTATAAATTTATTATTTGTATCATTATAATTATTATTTATAATTTGAATATTATTTTTAGTTTTAATATTAATATTATTTGTATTTTACTTTTAAAAGTATCTTATTTTTGTTAGTATTTAAAAAAATATTAATTTTATAATATTAATAATTATAATTATTATTGTATTATATTATATAATTAATTATATTTATTTCATTATAATATGAATGAAACAAAAAAAAAAATTGAAAATGAGGTCTCGAACTTAGTACCTCACACATGTGAGTAGGAAAACTATGATTTTTAAACTACATTTTCATAAATATTTAATGTTAAACATTCATAATTATAAATATTTTATAAGCGTAGATAAGAATAAAACAAATATTTATAAAAGAAAATATCTTCCCTACGTATGGTGTCAAAATGAGTATCAGAAAACAGGGATGAAAATGTAGCTAAACAAATGTGTAAATATGTGAAAACAAATGCATAGCTTTGTCACAGACTTTTTCACAGTCAGAATTCAAACTTCAAAAAGAATGTGTATGTTCAATCTTTTGTATTTCATGAACTTACGTTGCTTTATTTATTGTCCTTTATATCAATTCTTATTCTTCCAATTTGGTGAAAGTTTTTACATTATATTCCTTTTTTTTTGTCAGTTTTGTATCCTTCACTCTCAAAGTTGATTCAAATTATTTTTATAATAAATTTGTGTAAAATCAAAGTTCTTAAATTAATGAATTCGAGTTTATCATTTCATAAGAATCAAATTTAACAAATCTAAAGATCTCTAAATAAATTTCTTATTATTTTTAAAAAATAATAATAATAATCATAATATCACACGAAAGTTTCTCTAATATAATGTACTTATAAGATCTAAATTGGAGTATCTTCTACCGCATATAACTAATAATATTAATAATGAAAATAACATTCATAATATTTGTTTATGAATTTTTTTAAAAAGAAAATTCACACCAAAAAAGAAATATTTATCTATAAATTTAATTGTCTAAGATATGCGGACTAAATATTTCATAAGTGAAATCAACAACTATATTTTTTATCGACAAAATTTTAATATTATTGATGGATTATGATAGTTGGTAAATGTGAAATTTCGTTTAAATTAGTATATTTTTTGTATTTATTTATTTTTTATTTAGCTTGTTTTAATGTAAGATATTTTTTACTTAATTTATTAAATAAAATGGTATTTTTAAGGTTGCCAAAATCCTCTATTAATAACTGGAAAAATTTGAAAAAAAAAACGCTAAGGATATCAAATAAAAACAAAAACTAAATCAAATTCATATAAAAAAAAATCACCTTAAATAAAACAAAAATTAAGGTATTGAATTTGTAAATATTTTTTTTATATATTTTTTTATTTTTTTATTTTTATTTAATGTAAGACTTAAACTCAAATTTAAATATTTACTTAATAATATATAATAAAATTAATAATATCAGCTAAAAATTAACTTTTATTTAAATCTTATTTTACATTAGTAAAAAAAAATGATCTCACGAAAAACTTCACTAATAAAAAACACCATTTGTCAATATTGTTGAATACATATCCCGCTTTATATTCGCAAAAGAATAAATTTTGCATAAATTCGAAAACAATCTCCGATGACATCATTTAAAAATAATTTCAATTGATATTAGTATAAAAAATTCTATTGAATACTTTTAAAAAATATGAAGAATATTAACTAAAAAGACCTTAACTATGGTAAGGTGAAAATTAACAATGACTTGCATTAAAAAAGTAACCTTAAAATGTAAATAAAAAAAAATGTAAATCAACTTAAATAAAAAAATATGTAAAACCATTGAATTCAACTAACTTTTTTTCTGTTAAAAAAATAACATGGCAACAAAATAAATTTGTCCTTTTCAGTAATATTTGGAATTTTATAACTATTGTCATAATTTCTAAAAACTAATTTGTTTTAAAATTTTGTATCTAACTAACACATGTTTTCCTAAAACATCTCAATTAGAAAAATAATTATGTTCTAAAAAGTATGACATAAACGTATTTAAGAACTAGAAAGAAGCGCTGTTATCTGCTTTTTTTTTTCCTTTTTAGGTCCTTCCTTGACCGGTGTTTTAAAATTACCAGTTGACTTCTGGAAATATTAAACGCACGTTAATGTTTTGGAAAGAAAACATTTAATTATTTCTTAACCTTTTCTTATCATAATAATTTCTTTATCTAAATAGAAAGAAAAAAATATTAGAAAGATTTTGAAGCACTACTAAGAATTTAATATCTTCTTTACATAATAAACAAGGTAATTAATAAAAGCTAGAATCATGAAGTAAAATTTGAGAGTATGTAAATTTTCAATTAAACTTAATTAAGTTTTAAGTTATTCCAAAGTTTAAATATTTTTAATTGATTTTTTATTTAATTGAGTATTTATATTTTTTTATATTTTTAATTGAATTTTTGCTATTTGATTTTATCGTTATGTGTTTTTATATAGAAATAAAATTTTAAGTTTCTCATAAATTGAAATAATTTCTGTGATTTAAAAATTTTATATTTTTTTTATCAAATCTTTGTCATTTGATTTTATGTCCAATGAATGATGTGATTATTGGATTTTGTATTCTCAACTCAAGCATAATACAATGAGATGAAATAGTAATAAAAATAAATCTTTATAATTTTAGTTATCTTATAAAAATTACATTGTTTTGTTATTTTTAAAATTAAATACTAAAACAATAATCACACCAATTATGGGACATGAAATACTGTTGTTTTGGTAAAAATAATTAAAGTTTAAGAAATTATTTTTTTATTGTCTAAACTGGCAGTGTTGACATTCTAGAGACTCAATTGAAAATTATAAAAATTTTAGATACATTAAACAATTATTTTTTACTATAAACTCATTTAAAAAAATTCATAATTTTATATAAAAAAAATAAAATTTAATAATATCATTTTTCTATTTTCTATGTAGAAACATATAAGCAATATAATAATTATGACAATTTAATTAATACCAAAATGAAATGATAAAGATTTAATTGAAAAATGTAAAAATTTTAAAATACTTAATAAAATAATATTTTTAAGGGAAGCTTAATTTATTAAGTTCTTATATCTTAATTGAGTGTTTACATCATTATAAAAACAATCAGCTATTTAATATATATTTATTATCTTTTGGAATCTAGTTGAAGTAGAGAAGATGTTTATTTCATTAACACTTTGTTTGCACGTATTATTCTTTTGGATAGATTTATGAGATTGAATTGTGTTTAGACAAACAAATATGTATTATTCTTGTGAATACATTTATAATTCTAAAACATGTTTAGGCAAAAAAGTATTTAAAAAGATGTAGTTGAAAAATATAAGAATATACTTTTACACTCACTTTAACACAATTAAGTGTATAATTTGTAAAAATAGAAAATTTTTGAACTCATCTAAAAGTAAGAATATTATGTGTTGATATTTGCTCTCATTTTAATATTGTGTAAAAAAGTATATATTTTTATTTGTGATAAAATAGTTAAAATATAGAAATATTTATAGAAAAAGTTATGTAGTTTTTTTAAAATGTGTGACATTTATGTTCATTCTCATGCATTCATGTTTGTTCTCATATTTTTTTTAAAAAATTATAATGTTGTGCAAAGAAGTTTATCTTTTCATTTATGATTCAACAAGGTGAAAATAGAAGTACTTCCAGAAAATTATGAAAATTATTTTAAAATATATAATAAATATGTTTAGATGATGATTTTTTCTATTTTGATATGTAGTTTGTTGAAAATGACTTTTGTACTCATGTAACATATATAAAAAGCATAAACCTCTTATTGATTGAAATAAAAGTTAACATTATTATATTAAATGATTATTTTACACATTGCTAAAAAACTTTTATTATTAAAAAAGGGAAGTTTTTGTGCAATTTGAATCTCACACGTTAACAAAGTTATCATACAACCCTCGGTACTAAATACTAATAGGAGAAGGTTACATTATTGTAAAATTTTGAAATGAAGAAACCGAATAAAGGTTAAACAAGAGGAAAAAAATAAGAAATAAAAGCTTAACATTTATATATTTTTTGTCATCTAAATTAGGTGGGTCATATTATATTTATAATATAATAATAATAACAATTAATAATATAACATAATATAAATAATTTATCATTATTTATTATATGTTTAATATTTATTACGTATTAAATTTTTATATCATTTTCTACTTGCTTCATTAAGTGTTACAAAATTTACAATTCAATTAAATTTTTTACAATTATTACTATTCAAAATTTATTTAATTTTATAAAAATTTAAATAATTTATATTTTTTCACTAAATTCACAGAAACATTATCTTATTTATATCACAAGATTTCTAAATATAAATAACAAATTATATCTCACTATAAATTAATTAGAATTTTAATTGTAAATATATTATATTTTTAAATTTGAATTAATTATTATTTTTGACAATTACATGTATCACAATTTTTGATAAAATTTTAACTTTTTTAATCCAAATAATCCTATTTTTTATTCTCTTACCACTCAAATCCATATTCTACCTAAATCCCCTCTCTTAATAAATTCACCCTTGAAGTGTGTGAAGGTCTTCTGTTATCTTTTTCTCGTAACTATAAAGAAAGCTTTGGGCAGCTCGAAGTCTCCAACAACAAAGCATATCCCCCTTCACCGGCGCATTATAAGACGCCACACTAAAATGCGCCACCAACTTGTCCCAATCAACGCCCACGGCGCTAATCTGCGCCTTTGGTGCGGTGCACCGAACTGAGAAGCAGGCACGGCAGAATAGTAGGAAAAAGAGGAAGCAAACAAAATACACAAAAATTAATGAATTAATAATGAATTAGCAACAATTAATAATTAATTAATAATAACTACGATGACACACTCATCTATATAATATAAGCATAACTAATAAAAAACAAACCAAAAATCTGCAAAAATCGTTCCCTTTCTTTCTTTTCTCTCTCTCTTCTTCTTGTTCTCTGTGTGTGTGTCTGTGGTTGAAGCGAGAACGAAACCAGAAGAAGAAGACGAAGCAAAGCAAGAACGAAGAAGCATGGTTTCAACCAGACGCAACAGTGGATCTTTCTCCAACTCCAACAAGAAGCCTTCTTCTCCTGAAGACAAAGCTCCCGCTCCTTCCCCCAAGCGCCAAAAGGTTTTGCCTCTTTCTCTTTCCCTTTCTCTCAATAATCCCTATTTCTCCCTCGATTCGCCTCTCTGATGCGCTCCCTTGTGCTTTCTCAGGTCGACAATGTTGCTGCCGCCTCGGAGAAACCGATGCCGCCGGCGGAAAATTCCAAGGATGTGGGCATGGCCGAGCCCCCTGCTGATCCTGGAGAATGCGAATCTCAAGATGCTCAGATCGCCGGCGCCGTCAATCCGGACGACAAGGCCGACCCCACGCCGCCGATCGCCGATGGTTCTTCTTTGCAGCTAACACTTTCTTTCATCTTCCGTTTGCTGTTTTCTTAAATTTTTTTATTGTTTTGTCGCGTGAAGGTTCTACACCGACTGTGATTGCTGATAAACCTAGGGGTTCGTTCTCTTCTTGGGCTTTATACCAGAAGCAAAACCCGAATTTCGAAGCTTCAGTTCCCTGGTGTAGACTCTTGTCTCAATCTGCGCAGGTGAGTTTTTAATATTTTTGTTTTGTTTTTGTTTCTGATTGAAATTGGGGTCACTGCAAATTTTGTTTACTTGGAGTTTAATTTTGTCACTGCTGCAGAATCCGAATGTTTTAATTTGCACACCCAACTTTACTATTGGGTCTAGTAGGGGTTGCAATTTTCCGTTGAAGGATCAGACTATAAGTGGAAATTTGTGCAAGATCAAGCACACGCAGGTATTACATCTCTCTGTGTTTGTGATTGTGCGAGAAATGGAAGGGTTAGTTTTTTTTTTTTTTTTTTCCCGAGCACACACCTTGACACTTGCCAATGATTTTTTTTTCCCATGTTGTTGTTTGAGATGTGTGTGAATGCTTGTGCGAAAGTGTGTGCTTGGTTTGCTTCTTTTCTTTTTTTCTTTACAGTTGTTTGAGGTAAATATCGTAGGATATGTATGTGCAGTATGATTACTGTTGTTTCTGGAAATGATCAGCGCGAGGGAAGTGCTGTGGCCGTGCTAGAAAGTATGGGTAGCAAAGGATCGGTGGTAGTGAATGGCACGTTACTCAAGAAGAGTACCAGCTGTGTGCTTAACTCGGGGGACGAGGTGGTTTTTGGTTTGATTGGGAATCATTCTTATGTATCCTTTTACACTCTGTGAATTTGAATATGTTGTCAGTCTTTCCTACTACTGTTTGTCTTTTTTTCTAAAAGAGATTTATCAAAATTTTGTATTTGCTTCCTTGTATTAAGTTATTATGCCCTTTTCTATCTATGTCTGCATGTGGTTCCTTGATTTATTTTGACCTAGATTTTTCAGCAAATAAATCCCGAAGTTGCAGTTAAGGCTGCAGAAATTCAGGGTGGTGTTGGCAAGTTTTTCCAGATTGAAAGGAAAGCTGGAGACCCTTCAGCCGTGGCTGGAGCTGCTTCTATTCTGGCTTCTCTTTCTAGCCTCAGACCGGATCTTACCAGATGGAAGTCTCCATCCCAGACTGCCAGTAAAAATCAGGATAATGATGTTCCTAGCCAGTCTGTTCTCCGTGATGGTACAGAGACTGGGCTCGATGGTTTGGAAGGCAACTCTGCTTCAAATATAGCGCCTGATAAAGCTGCTGACGTTGGAGCAAGCGACAAGAATTTGCCAATGGATTGCGATTCAGATGATGCTGGCACTGAGGCAGGCAACGTAAAAATCTCTGGGGTGAATGCTTTCCTACGGCCTTTCTTCAGGATTCTAGCTGGATCTACTTGTAAAGTGAAATTGAGCAAAAGTATCTTTAAACAGGTATTCGAAGAAAGATATGGGACGGGGGATGTGCAAGCTGCATCAACTTCGGGAACTTCTGTACGCACAGCAGTTTTTAAAGAGGATGTTCTTGCTGCAATACTGGATAGGAAACAAATAGAAGTGTCCTTTGACAACTTCCCTTACTACTTAAGGTATAACTAGTAGATGTCTCAGTCAATTCCACGGCTTTTTGCCTTTGTTTTGGCACCTTAAGTATTTGGTGAATTTCAAATTATGTCATTCTTTGTTTTCCCTTTCACGTGTCTTCTTATCATTCTCTTTTATTTAAAGAAAATCCCCATTGCATATTTCATGTACGTTTGTTTCCTACAAATTAATTGAACATGCAATTGCATTCTTTAAAATTTATAAAAAAAATTTAAACAATTACAATTTTTGTTTTGTATAGATGGAAATTTTTATATCCTATACTAGATAGTTGTATGGACTTTACCATGTTAGAGCTACGCTGGTAAAAAAGGTTCCATGTGACTAATTTGAATTAACAAGCCAAAAAATTTCCAAGATCAAAGGCACACAATATCAGACACTAATTAGTACAATATGCTTGTCTGATTTACAATTCTATAGTAAGTGGTTTTCGTCCTTTGTAGTTACTGATTTCAATCAACCATTTTATCTAAGCTTGATACCACACAACAATGTCAATGACAATAGCTATAATGACAACTAAAGTTTGTTCCCTCTATGAGAAGTTCGGTACAAGAATCAAATGACACGATTGTGTTCTGTTATTGGATGATATAAAAACGATAATGTTTAAATTCAATTCTAGCACAACCCCATATTTCGTTTGCCCCCTCTAAACTTGTATTTCTCATGTTAGGTCATTAATGAAGTGCTCTCAAACAGGTCCTTCCAACAAACCCAATTTTTTATTTTGAAATCAACACCTAATTTATCCCTTATCAACCCAAAAAACCTTGCAGCCTTTTATTCACATAATATATGTACTAAATACTGATGGAAAGTTCAGTTACTCATCTTACATTATGAGATGAAATCTGAAGCAGGGATTAAAAATAAATGTTTGTTAAAGAAACAGGTACAATATTATGATATAAGAAGGGAGACTTTTCTGGAATAATGTTTATGTGAATTGAAACGAGATAATGCCACAGGGCTTATAGAGGCATTTGCTTCGTTTGTATATAATTTATTCTCTTCACTTCTATACTTGCTTTATTTTACTGTTTTGTATTTGAATTTGTTGCATGCAGTTGGATGGCATATTTTCAGTGCTGTTTTTTATCAAGTATGGTCCAAAATCATCATCTTAGCTTTATCTTTTCATGATGCTTTTTTCCTTCTAATGTGTACTGGTAAGACTTGGCAGTGGCATGACATGGGGTTGTAGATTTTGAAAAAGATTTTAAATTGTGGATTTGGTTGCATTTCTGTTTAATATGATCTTTAATACCTGAGTGGGCACTATAATGAGTTGTTGTAGCCGTGTCATGTGATTTTTTCCTCAATTTAAAACCTCGACTGTGAAGTATCTTTCTTTTATAGGTTCTTCCTTTTTTAATACAAATTTAAGAGTTCAAGATGATTTATATTTGTGCTCCTTCATGCATTGATTGTTAATGCTTTTGGTCATTGATTGCGCTTCTGATCATATTTATATCTTCTTTCAGTGAGAATACAAAAAATGTTCTAATTGCAGCTTGCTTTATACACCTGAAGCATAGAGAACATGCAAAGTACACCACCGATCTTACAACCATAAACCCTCGGATTCTACTTTCTGGACCTGCAGGTGTGTGCGAATTGCATTACTGATCTACTATATCTTTTCTTTTCTAATGATTTTTGTTTTGGTTTCGACTTTCTTATTTTCAACTCACTGTTTCTCTCAATTACCATTTTTTTTGCAGGGTCGGAAATATATCAGGAGATGTTGGCAAAAGCACTTGCGAAACACTTTGGAGCTAAATTGCTCATATTTGATAGCCATTCGCTTTTGGGTGTAAGATAAAGTTTTCTTATCGATATGATATTTGGATTAATCCATGAACAACTTTCCATTAATGCCCCATTGAGGGTTATTTTACCTGTAATGCTGTTAATGAATCTTCATTTGTTGTGTTTTCATTTTTTACAGGGTTTAACTTCCAAGGAAGCTGAACTGCTCAAAGATGGATTTAATGCTGATAAAACCTGTGGCTGTGATAAACAGAGTCCTTTAATTACAGACATGGCTATGAGCATGGATCCACCAGCTAGTGAACCAGATACACCTAACTCCTCAAATGCACCTACTCCGTATGCCTTTGAGTCTCAACTTAAGTTGGAAGCTGATAATGTGCCATCTACGTCTGGGACAGCTAAAAATTGTGTGTTTAAACTAGGTATGTTTGCTTCATTTCTCCATTTAAGGAGACTTAATTTATCACAAAGGTTAATGTTTTTCATATATAATCCTTCAGGTGACAGGGTAAAATACAGTTCACCTTCTGGGGGAATATACCAGCTTCAGTCAATTTCTGCAAGGTACAGGTTTGTGTTAAATTGTTTTCAAAACTGGTTTCTATTTCCCATGATACAGTTGTTATGCTTATCCTTTTGCTTTTATCACATTAACTACAGAACTTAAGTTGTCCAGCAGGATCACCTTTGAATATCTAACTTTTTATATATGATATAGTAGTATAATGTTGTAGCAGGTGTAATGTGTTTTACCAAATTTAGCAGTCACATAGCAGACTGCCGGAATTCATGATTGCAACATGGTAACCAAATCACTTAAAATAATTACACAACATATGATTTTGTGTGTGAATATGATGTGTTTGACAGCAAGCTAACTATACCAGTTACGGGAGATAAATGACACTTCAACATATGTCATTGCCAATGCCAAAGCTATTGTACAAATAGTATTCTGTATCTATCCACTCTAGGCTGAAAATTTAACTTTGCTTAGGGAGAAACGAAAATGAGAGGGATGTATTAGAAATTATTTTTCTTTCTTTTTTGGTAGTCATATAAATGTAGGGCAAAAAAGTGGAGGTATAAACTTTCCTATTGACCTAATGCTTGCTTTCAGTTTCATTAAAATGATATTTACGTATTATGTGATTAACAATAGTAAAGTAGTTTTTTTTTCTTGTATATACCGTTTACCAAACAAAGTGAAATTGTTTTCGTTTTTGGTTATAATTTTGCTCAGCAATCGCATATACAGGGGTCCAGCTAATGGAAGTCGGGGGAAGGTTGTCTTACTTTTTGACGATAATCCCTTGTCAAAAGTTGGTGTAAGATTTGATAAACCCATACCTGATGGAGTTGACCTTGGAGGTTGCTGTGAGGGTGGTCAAGGATTTTTCTGCCATGGTAATGCCTTATCTGTCTTATAAATCTTTTTAGATATTTTATATTTTTATCTACAAACTTTATCTTGGTCCCAGATCTTGAACTTGTCTTTTTCTCATTCCAGTGAATGATCTTCGGTTGGAAAATAGTGGCATTGAAGAACTTGACAAAGTACTCATTAATACATTATTTGAGGTCACCTTTTACTCCACTCCTGGATCTAGTAAAATTTACCCCTAATCATGTTATACCATCTCTTAATCTTACACTAAGAGTTTGTACATGTTTTTTTCAGGTTGTGGTGAGTGAGAGCAGAAATGAACCCTTCATTTTGTTCATGAAAGATGCAGAGAAGTCTATAGTAGGAAATGGAGATCCATTATCATTTAAAAAGAGGCTTGAAAATCTTCCAGACAATGTGGTGGTAATAGGTTCACACACTCACACTGACAGTCGCAAGGACAAGGTGATAATTGTGTGTTTTTGTAATGCTAAAATGGTATAACAGTTGAGTCAGAAAAAGATTTTAATAGCCATGGTGAGAAAATTGAGCAAAGCTCTATTTGCATACCTTTTGGTTTTGTACTCGAATTTATTAGTTTCCAGTGATCTGTAATTTTGGTAGCTGTGGGCTTTATATATCTGGTTATATTTTATTGAAAAACTGAGAAAGATGTCCGTTTTCAAAGATACAAATTGGATATCCTAAGTAAATGGTCCTTTGTATTATCGTTTCATTCTTGGTCTTAATGAATGTGCATAAGTGATTATGTTATTGATATTTAACATTTTTTTCTTGAAGTCACATCCTGGGGGTTTACTTTTTACGAAGTTTGGCAGTAACCAGACTGCTCTTCTTGATTTGGCTTTCCCGGTAAGAACATCATCTCCTTTTGAGTATAGTCTTCATATTTGAAAGAACAGGACTAGATTAGCAGTACATACTTTACATGTCTTCTTTAGACTCTGTTACAATAACATCCCTTCCTCATTTTCTCTCACTTTCAGGATAGTTTTGGAAGATTGCATGACAGGGGGAAGGAGGTACAAAAGCCAAACAAAACCTTAACTAAGCTTTTCCCGAATAAAGTGACGATTCACATGCCACAGGTTTGTATAACATTTTTTTTCGAACCAACTACCAAAATTTTTAAATTGTTGGGTGAAGGTATATGAAATGGTTTTATATTTTACACGCACTCACCCAAAATCCCTTAGGCTTGGAGTATGCTGACATATAATTGTAAATTTCAGTTTCAGTTAGAAAAATGCCAAGGACTGAACTCGTTTGGTCTTATAGAACCTTTTATACTATGTTATGAATAAGAAATTCAAACTGTTGGGAGAAGGTACATGAATTGTTTTATATCTAACAATATTCAATGTATTTCCTGATACAGGATGAAGCACTTCTAGCTTCCTGGAAGCAGCAACTTGATCGAGATGTTGAGACTCTTAAAATTAAAGGAAATTTGCACAATTTACGATTTGTAAGTTCTTGCATGAGCTTGTAATTTTAATTCAATTTATTTCATGGTAAGACATTATTTTATTGTTATTTAACCTAACACCTTATATTTGGTTTTCAAAAACATTACTTTTGTTGATTGAGTCTTTTTATTATGGATAATGGATCTGCTATTTTTGGTGATATGTTTGGTTTTATATTTAAATGGGTGGCATGGAATGGGTGCTAAAAGACAAATTGGTTCTTCTGGACCGGACCTATGTAAATTTTGTACAAGGCAGTTAGTATAATTTTCGAGCTAGTAATTCCTTTAATTGATGGATCTAGCTCTTCTAAAGTGAGCAAGTGTGTAAAGTGAGAAAACAAGGATACATTTGATGTTGGTTTTAATTGAAGTGCCTCAAATGCATCTACCTTTAAATGAATGATGACCTTTATTTTCTCACCTTGCAGTTTGTGCACTAGCTCAATTTTGAGGGGGGCTAAATCGACTGGATATGATATTTAAACTTCTTGTTCTAAAGTGTCTGAGCCAAATTTTATTTGGTGTTATCCGCACATAGAATTCATGGTTACATCAATTATGTTGTTGAAAAGAAGCTTGAATGTAATTTCTCATCATAAATTTGATATTATTTATATCCAAATTAGTGTTACATGTGGTTGTCTTGACTGATGCACACACGCACACACACACTAAGGGTTGCTGTTATTATCAACAATGAAAGCCTTGTGCCACTAAGTGAGCTTAGCTATATGGATTGCATGATGACGTTAGGCTTGATTAAAGATCAAATTTTTACCGAAATTATTTACCATGGGTTTCCTCCATACGGAATTCTTCCAATATCCTTTCATCAGTTTGACAGGGTTGAAAATCATTCAATCTACTTCTCTCATTGGTGCTTTCACTGGCATTCTATGCATGTGTCCAAACCACAAACCGATTTACTGTAATCTTTTACTCAATCAGTGCTACACTAATATTTTCTAAAACTCAATCATTCCATATCTTGTCATTTCTTATGTGGCTACACGAGTTATTGTTTATAAATAATTTTAGGTTTGTAGTGGAAATGCAATTATGGCCGTGCAAGGTTTAGTCTTCTGAATGATTTTAAATGTTGTGTCTTTATGGTACAATACAAGTTTTAGATCTCATGTGACAAAGTGGGGACAGGGGCTGCTATTTACTACGTTGTTGTTCTGGAGTTGTTATACTTTAGTATTACTGCTATTGTTGTTAGTTGAGCCTTTTGTTAGTCGTACTACCCTTGATCACTAGCTGCATAAGTTATGGACTCAAAATTGAGGGTGAAGGCATGGCCCACAAATAAAATTAAATAACGTGGTATGAACTATGAAGATATAGGAATAATGTAAGTTTCTTAATGGAACTCTAACCTGGGTGTAGTATTAATGACGATGACAGTATAGTTTTCTGGAGTTAATTCCTTGTCTCTTTTAGAAATTATCGGAATAGCATGCATGTAGTTTTTCATAGGAATTAGACAGTTTTGTATTTAGAACTTTGCACCCCCATTACTCAGCCTAGGAAATAGTATCCTTTTTGTCTATAATGTCTATGGAGACTCTGTTTAATATATGGATAAGGGAGTTTTCATTTAGTAATTTCATGTTAAATGTCCCCCCTCTAAATTCTGACGCAAGGGAAGCGCTTAGATACAGGGAAAGTTAGTGCAATTAGAAGGGGTTAGTTAGTTTATTGGGGGCATTAGTTTAAAAAATAGATGAGAATAAGGATGGAAGGGACATTCAGAGAATTAGAATGTTTCTAAGGGTCTGGAGAAGAATTCGTTCTACCATATTCAATTGTTCCATAAAATAATACATTTTTGGGTGTTAATTTGTGGGGGTTAGTTAAATAAGTAGGAAGACGTAAGGAGAAGAGGGAGCATTCTAAAATATTATTATGGCGTTTGGGAATTGAACAATTGGTAGAAAGGGGCCCCCTTCGTGATTAATAGCTTCCTTTTCTTTGTTTCATTCAAAATTAAATACAGAAGGTTTCTATTCTTACATTCCTTTACTGGTTTCCTAACAGCTCTTTCATACATTCTTTAATCTATCATTCTGTTTCTTCTTTTAGTCTCCTTAAATAATTCGCCATGTTTTATACATTTAATATTTGACTATATTGGTTGTGTTGAATGTAGTTGCTTTCATGATGTACTAAATTGTTTCTCATAATTATAGGTTTTGAGCCGATGTGGGGTGGAATGTGAAGGACTTGAATCCTTGTGCATTAAGGATCAAACACTTAGTATTGAAAGTATGTTCTACCAGTAAGTGCTTAAGGTTTTATTATTTAAATCTCTTCTATATAATTTTTGCTATATTGCAGATGCGGAGAAGATTGTTGGTTGGGCTATAAGCCGTCATCTCATGCAGAATGCTGAAACTGATCCTGATGCAAAGCTTGTGTTGTCTTGTGAGAGGTAATTATTTAATATACATGCACATATATAATACACTTAAAGGTTTTGTTATTAATCATTAGCTATTTTTTATTCTTCCAGCATCCAGTATGGAATTGGGATCTTACAGTCTATCCAGAATGAGTCAAAAAGCCTGAAGAAGTCTCTTAAGGTTATTGTCATGAACTTTTGCTGCTTTGATTGTGGGAGATAGTGACATGCAGTAGTTTGTTCCCAACTTGGAAGTTATTTTGTTTATAGGGTTTAACCATTTTATTTCGTTAGTGCTATTTTCTGAAATATCCCTCTTATGTTCTTGAAATCAGGATATTGTAACAGAAAATGAGTTTGAAAAGAGGCTTTTGGCTGATGTTATTCCACCTAACGACATTGGTGTTACTTTTGATGATATTGGAGCTCTTGAAAATGTCAAGGATACATTGAAGGAATTGGTTATGCTTCCTTTACAGAGGCCCGAGTTATTTTGCAAAGGGCAATTAACCAAGGTTTTACTTTACAGATTGAAATACATTCTATTGTTTAACATGCATTCCCCTTTGTCAATTGACTGTTGGAGTTAGATTCTATTGTTTGTTTCCTTCCCTGTTTTTCACTAGTTTCTTTTCGCTATTTGACTGATGAACGGAAAATAAATAATCTGACCCTGCTCATGATGTCTAGTCTAAGTAAGTAGTCTTTAAATGTTTCCTTGAAAGCTTAGAGTATCAGTGATATGCAATTGTTTTTTTTTTTTTAAGAAACTCGTTTTGGGGGAACCTTTGGTGCTGTTTCCTGAATGTTGACATAAATTTTTTACTTAAGTAATAATAATCACAAATGTTAAATAATGTAAAGTTTTAGTCCAACCCTTGTCAAGTTTTTACTCATTGGATTTTTTGATTCTGATTGACTTCCGTGCAGCCATGCAAGGGCATCCTTTTATTTGGTCCTCCTGGAACAGGCAAGACAATGCTTGCAAAGGCAGTTGCTACTGAAGCTGGTGCAAATTTCATCAACATTTCCATGTCAAGTATCACATCTAAGGTTGGGTTTGTTTCACTGGATTTATCTTAACGTCTCTGGTATCGGTTATTTTTTTTATTTTTAACCGTGTTCTTTTCCAATTTCGCTTCAGTGGTTTGGAGAGGGCGAAAAATATGTGAAAGCTGTTTTTTCCCTGGCAAGTAAAATTGCTCCTAGCGTGATATTTGTTGACGAAGTAAGCCTTTTGCATAAATGTTTTTAGTTTGTTTTAATTCATCAACTGAAAAATAAATCAGTGAAAAACTAGTATGGCTTCTCGTATAGGTTGATAGCATGTTGGGCAGGAGGGAAAATCCTGGGGAGCACGAGGCCATGCGGAAGATGAAAAATGAATTCATGGTGAATTGGGATGGCTTACGCACAAAGGATACTGAGAGAGTTCTGGTGCTTGCGGCCACTAATAGGCCTTTTGACCTAGATGAAGCTGTCATAAGGAGGCTGCCTCGGAGGTGAACACCATGTTCAACTGCACTTCAATTCCTTCGTGTTCTTATTTGGGAAGAGAGGGGGTCTTAAAGGAACTAATAAATGGGTGAAGTTTTTCTTAATCAAATTGGTCTTCTGCAGGTTGATGGTAAATTTGCCAGATGCTCCAAATAGAGCAAAAATATTAAAAGTTATACTGGCGAAAGAAGACTTGTCTTCTGGCCTTGATTTGAATGCAATTGCAAGTATGACTGATGGATATTCCGGAAGTGATCTTAAGGTTATGGACATTCTTTTTTTAACCTTGTACTCATTTTGAATTTAAGGTTACGGGTGCCTTCATGCTTGCTCTTCTATTGTAGAATTTGTGTGTAACTGCTGCACACCGGCCAATTAAAGAGATACTAGAGAAGGAAAAAAAGGTATGCCTAGTTACTTTCGAGTTCTACATTTTTTTCATCGTAAAGATAGTTAATCAGAATGGTTTGAGCTTGCATGAATCAATTATACTTTGATGCCTAACAGGAACAGGCTGCTGCTCTAGCAGAAGGTAGACCTTCTCCCGCAATAAGTGGAAGTGCAGATATCCGATCTTTAAACATGGAAGATTTCAAATACGCTCATCAACAGGTATATGAAAAGGATCTCTTTCATATGAAAATCCGCCCTCTCTCTTGAAATAGAAATATAACGTTGTCATGTTTTGAAACAGGTGTGTGCAAGCGTTTCCTCTGAATCCGTAAATATGACCGAGCTTCAACAATGGAATGAACTATACGGTGAAGGTGGCTCAAGAGTAAAAAGAACACTAAGCTATTTCATGTGAGAAAAGCCTTTGTACAAATGTTTTCCTATTGCAGCCCCTCATGTCCAGAAGCCTCCAGTATTTGTAGTTTTGTGCCGGCCTCATAACGCTTGCAGGGCTTGATGCCGAGCTATTTGGCTTATAAGATGAAATATAGGTTTTTCGAGTATTTTTTTAATCCTAACCTGTGGGATGGTGGGTTTTGAAAGGAGTGGAGCCTTGCAGAATAGTGGCCAGGCTCTGCTGCATCTATTTTGTTCCTCATCCCCTGGCCGACACCTCTCAAAGGATGTCTGTTCAAAATCTCTCTCTACCAAAACAAGAGTGAAAAAGCATTTATTCTCCCTCCTAATGGAAACAATAAGCATTTAGATCTTATGTACATATGCGTCGTATCATACAAAACCCCTTACTTCAATCTCCTTCAAAATGCAAATTTATCATTCAAATAATGGCCTTTTGCATATTAATTTCAACAAATAGATTTATCTGATACATGTTTGTATTTAATGATGATAATTTCTCACAGCGCGTTGTTAAAATTTGTGAACACTACACATAAAATCAATAGTGAGTGTATCATAACTAGTGAGTTTACTGGTTATTTACTTGTTATCCGTTCATTCTTTTGACAGAAGAATGTATGAAATATATTGTTTCCACGTCCACGTCCATCGCATTATCATGCTTTGAACAAAACTGAATAAATGTCTAAATTTTTCCCACTGTGATTGTATGTATTAGATATTTTAATCCCTGGATTTTCTTAAAATCTTTCACTACGTATTTTCTATAATGTTTTTCATTAATTTTTTTTAGTGTAAAACAACAAAAGGCCGTTTTTTCTTACATGAAAATGATTGAAAACGTGTTTAGGTTTCGTTTCAATCAAGAGATTTAATGAACATGATCAAGTTTTTGTCAAAAATCAAGCTGGGTTATATTTAAACAATTTAACCTTAAATATCCCACATTAATCACTTACGTCTAACTTCTTATTATCAAGACGACAGTGAATTATGTATTAGGTGGCATGTATTTCATAAAAAGACACAAAACACTTACTATACATTGTCTAATAAAATTTTCACTTTTATGATTCATACTCTATTTTTGCTAAATAATAATATTTGAATATACGATGAAGGTACATAAAGCTAAACTATTTAGGCAAAGCTAGAAGATAAAAATACTTAATCATTCCTATATCAGAATTTAACGTATTTGGAGTTAAACTTGACCTTAAATTAATAGCGGCTGCATTGGTAATTCTTGAAAGCATTATATCTCCAAAGACTCGAATAATTTCTTAATATATTTCACACAACATTTTACTTGTGTTGGAAAATTCTTTCTAACCCCGTCTAACACTATAGCACAATTCTATTAAGAAAGTTTGAATGATTATTGATATAAGAGTTGGGGAGAAATCAATAAATAGTTGGCCACTATTGAGAAGCAGCTAAACCAGATTACCGTAAGAGATATACACATGATGTACAAACAAATCAATCAAATCCACTCAACTCAAGTCAACATATACAAATGGCTCACTGCATCATGATTCTGAATTCCTCAAAGCTGAGCAAGCCATCCCCATTCAAATCAAACTGTTTGATCATTGCTTTGCACTCGTCAATGGTCTTGGACTCACCCATCTTCTTCAGCATCCTCTTCAAGCTCTTTGGGGTTATAAAGCCACACCCTTCACTGTCATACATCTCAAAAGCCACCTTCAAGTCCTTCAACTTCTGCTCCTCTCCCCCATCTTCCATCAGAGCAACAAAATCCTCCAAACTCAGCAACCCATCTCCATCAGAATCCAAAGCTGCAATTGCCATCTCTGCCTCTTTCATCAGAAGCTCCTCACCCATCATCCCCAGCCCCTGCTTCAGCTCCGAAGGTGAAACCTTTCCATCACCATCTTCATCAAAGTACCTCAGAACATCCTCAAAACCAACGTGCCGCCCCATCTCACAATACACTCCTATGTTTATATGTATATATTGGACCAAAAAGGTTTCAAAGTACACGAAAAATGGAAACTAAATGGTATGTGTAAAACATGAAGCATGTCTTATATAAATGTTTTGATGGCGGTTTAAGGGGTTGTGGAGGTGGTGTCGAAGATAAATTCTAAGAAACCTAGGAAGCTGCCCAGAGTGTTCCAATTTTCAAAACAATAATAGATTAAGAAGAACATGGAAGCCACGATAAGGGTACGTGGCAGGATATTAGAGGTCGACCAACTACAGTTAATTAATGCATAAATAAAACACTTTAAAAACTGCAATTGAAATTTGATAGATAATATTAACGCGGAAGCCGCAATTAACGGTAAACCGTTTCCGCATTGGTGGGAGCAACGTGTCTATTTTCCGTACTTATACAATCATTTCATTGTCATAGATACGTTATAATATATATTAGTTTATTTTTTTTATTCTATCATGCACCGATTATTTTTAAAACATCTCATCTTATAATACTTTTATTTTAATGAATCAATTTTATTTAGGATCATGAATTTTAAATATACCATTAGCGCGTTTCAATAATTAAACTTTTAATTATCTTCTGATAAAAAAAGTCTTAACTATAGATTATAAAATAATCTTGACATTATAACGATATATAAACGATATTTTTGTTGTTATACGGCAATGCTATGTGACACGTTTGTACAGTGGGCACGCACACGGGATCACCTCATTATTGTGAGCGTTGAATGAATGAAGCAAAACGCGATTTAGAAATTGAAGTGAAAAACAAAGGCATCAACAATCACGTCCTTTCATTCTATTCTTTGTCTCTCATTATCAAACAATGAATTAGGGACTTTTGGAACAATTCCTATACCAACTCTTTTTAGTTTATATTTTTTTGCAAATTAAAATTAATTTAAACATTTGTAAAAGAATTTCTAAATTTTTACTTTTAACTTATATATACTTTAATTTTAACTATAAGTGTTTTTATTTCTTTTATGAAGTTTATAGCAAAGTCTAACATAACCTAAATTTAGAGTGATTTATAAATTGATATGTTTGTTTTGTTGAAAAGATGGAGCAATGGTAGCATATATGGAATAGCCATATTTGGTCCTCCATCACCATCACTTCCCACTCACTACCTAACCCCCATCAAATGTCTTGAGTTCATCAATGTTGCATTTTCAACCTTAGATGTCATGTATTTTTTTTTTTAACCTTGTTAGATTTTGTAGACACAGAACCATTAAAAAAGTTTATTTGATCACTTTTTAATGGATTTCTTTTTACATTTAATATTGATTTGAACTGAGATTTCTCATTTCACTTTTCAATCTTATAGTTAATTAATGCCATGAAACTGGTTGCTCTTTCCATTTTAAAGAATATATTTAAAATTTGCTTCACACATATTAAGAATAAAAATACATATAATAAGTTTGCTCAAATAATCTTACTTTCAATGAATTCATCAGTTGGACTAAGATAAAAAGCTTAATTTTCTGAGAATAAATTAGAAAGAAAAGAACTAACTTTTCATCAATAATGATGAATCTATCTTTGACTTCTACAAGTCTCAACAAACTCGTCTAAGCTATATTATTATATGAAAGTTATGTGTGCTACAAACTATTTAAACATATATGACTTTCTTTTCATATTAATATAAAATTTAAATAAATTATCACGACCTAATCTTCCACAAATCTGCTTTCACAATAGGATATATAAATAATTTAACTTGTCTTGTTGAATATAAAATATGTTATATAGATGTAATTGTTAATTACACTTTTAATCTTTTTGAGATATAAATATATTTATTTTAATTATTCAAGCTTATAGTTTATACAATATATTTGTTCAATGTATACAATTATTTATTAGTTAAATTATTATAATTATTTGATATATAGTTGTATTTATGAATAAACTACCTTGCAAATAATATGCGGAAGATGTATAAATAATTATATATGTATATAATGAAAAAAATATTTAATAAATAGATATATAATTTTAACTTATAATATTTTAATACAAATATATGTGTACACTTAGGAGAGAAACATGTAACTAACAAAATGTAAGAAGATATATGATATGTAGTTTTATATTTAATTAATCATGAAACACTTAGTGACTTTGGTGAGAAAGGAGAAGGAAGGAGTAAATAGTTCAAATCTCTCACGTGTTTTACTTTACTATTTTTAAATTTCTTAATTTCAATTTTAGGAAAAAGTATGGTAATTCAAAAGTAGAGGAAAAAAATTTGGATAGTCAATTGGGATGAAATTTGTGAAATTATAAAAGTTTTGGATTCAAATACGAGAAAAAAAAAACTTTAATGATATAATTTGCAGGAATTTAAAAGTTGGAAAAAATACAATTTCGTCTTTTTAATTTTTAGAACCAATTTATAAACTTTTATAATTAAAAAAATAGATTGATTAGTAATTTACAATTTAAAGATAATTTAATCATTTTATTTTTTTAAGAATTAATTTAATTTTCATTACAATTTCAGGAATTAATAAATGAGCAATTTCAAAAAATAGTTAACGACTTTGTTAATTTTAAGGACTAATTTCACTGATCACTCAAAAATGATCTATGGATATCTTAATGCTCCTCCCATGTCTTTTTATATAGCATTCGTTTGTGGTTTTTTCGTGCAAACCAAGGAAAGCAATATTTTTTTTAATGAAAGTTTAAGGTTTTTTCATGTTGACGTTTCATTTCTCCAATAATAAAAAGTTTTTTTTTTTCCTTAGCACTTTCATAAAATTAAAATTCTTGAGCAATCTCATCAATACCCTAATAAAGATACACATCATTACATAACATTTAAAAGTTCAAATTAAAAGAAAAATATTTTCAACTCTAAACTTTATACCATTCCGCAATCTGAAAATTATTATAATGGGTCTGTTTTTGTATATTTAAAAAATAGTAACAACTTAAAAATAATTTATTTTTAATTGATTCTTGTATAAAAATTATCTTTCTTTTTAAATATATGTTTTTAAATTTTCTGCTTTTTATGAGATGCAACTACTATTTTTCTTGTTTAAAATTTATTTTTCATAAAGAAAGTTCAAACAAACATACCAAAATGATTGTAGATTATCAAACATAACTCCGAGCACTTCCAGACATGAAATGCCAAAATCAAATCCAAATTGGTTTAACATCGTAAAATGTAATTTATAGCATGATTTATGTGGTAATACAACGTGTTGAGACTTTTCTTGCCATATTGATAAAATAATTCTTAAGATTCATCATTATCTCCTGTGACTGACATTTCCTTGTCACAATTCACGTCATCAAGGTTAAATACTAAATTTTTTTGCAACCTTGCTAAGTTCAAGAATTAAAAAAGTATTCTTATAAACTATTACAACCAACCGAAAACCCAGAACCGCAATTCTCCTTAGCAAGTTTCTCGTACAACTTTCAGAAAGTTTCCACGACGAAGGATTAAATTAGCAATAGATACCAATTCAAATCGAACGCGCTGTACTCGTTTAAACCACTGCACATTGGCTCTAATCTGTCATTTTCAATGGTAAGTATTGACTCGATCTTAAAACACACCATGATAGTACAGCACTTGTATATATCAAACTAATGTCAAATTTTACTCAAGTTTCATGCAATTGATTCGAAATAAGCTTCGCAAGCAACGGAAATTTAAAAAGGCCTCCACGAGTTACTTCATCATGCTCCAGTTGCCTCAACCATTTCTTGTTCAACTGTGCTTGGTGTAACTGGGTAGTAATGGTAATGCAGTTCACCAACATCATCACCAGACAATTTCTTCCATCCATTTGGTCCCACATGGTACACTAAAATCATATAAATCTCCAAGTTAGTAAAACACAGATTTCGTGCCTTCAAATTTATAAATATACTACGAATCTAAAATAGCACCAAGTCAATTATAATGACAATAAAATTACTGTATTCATATTTCACCCGACTAAGTTCGAGACCATGGATTATTTTTTATTGTTCATTTAACTGGATATAATAAAATGCACATTATGTTTTGGGTGATCACGAGCAGTTGTGCTCCAGGAAAATGGGCAAGTGTACCTTAAGAGAGGTTATATCAATTTAGTTACAACGCGTTTGTTAGTGTAAATACTATTTTCTTGTCGGTGAGGGAGAGGATAGCAACAAAATGTCATAAACAGATCTAGAAGCCAATATGTGATGTAGCTGGGTTAATAATAGGGGAAGAAAGAAAGATACCGCTAGCAACTCCACCACTGGCCCCATCACGAAATGTTGCGTGATAAATTGCTCGTCGAGCAAGTTCAGCTGCCTCCTCAATTGACATGTCATATCGGTACCTAGTATACCAAGGAAATTATCAAAAAAATTGACAGGAGGAGATTTATAAGAGGTACTTAAATACAAAGTTTAACTAACCCGCTGTCCAATACACCATAAGCATATGGCGAACCAGATCCAACAGAGAATCTAGTGCCTTTAAGTCTTCCTCCTTCACTATCAACATAATATAGACCAGGTCCCTAAAGAGAGATTCACTGTTGTAAGTAACTATTGGACTAACTGAGTATAACGTTGTTCAGTAATTTGACAAGTGAATTACCGTCTCATCCCATCCAGCAATCATGGTACCAACCGATAACCCCATTCCACGATAAGAGTATAGAATATTGGCAAGTAGCTTCGAGGCTCCTGTTACTGAAATTCTCCTTTTATTCGCCAACTCATGCAAACGACACTACAAAAAAATATGGAAAAGATTAGAAAATACATTTGCAACTTCACAAACATGAAGGGGTAAGATCATATCTTGGAAAACAAAAACCAAAAAATACAATGACCCAAGCCAAGTCCATAATCTGGAAGGTTTATATCAGAAGGAATAAAAAAATCACAGAATGGGGAAAGGCTTAAAGATCTTGCAGACTTGGCAAGTTAGTTAAGCAGAAATGGGTTATATGTATATATGTAGGAGGAGCTTATCCATTAAGCGGAAGAAGGGACGGCAGTTTTTAACAAGCCTCTAGGGCTGTAAGGTTGAGCAGAGCATGCCTCTGCGGAGACCCTAGGTAATCATTAGGAGGTAATATCCTCCGCCTTCAGTATTTCTCCAAATGAAATTCAGTAATATCATTGACTTTCCTGGAGTAATGTAGATCTCCATCAGTCTATTACCATCATGGATTTATAATTCAAGGACCTAAAGATGGATGAATTATGCATACAAGAAGTTTGTAACTATGTCATTAACTATGAATCAAACCGTATGCCATAAATTAAAAAGGAAAACAAAAAAAATTGTAAATAGAGATTACAAACACAAGGAATCTAATGGAAATTTATAAAAAAGGGAGTACAAGCTAATGCTTTGATGTCAACCAGAATATTAGCCTGCTATAGTTTAAGCAAGAACTGCCTTGATAAATGACCAGTTATGTAATTAGTCAATCTGAATTCATTACCAGTTCAACCAAAGAGGTGTAAAACTTCATATATCCAAAAGATATACTAGTACTTGGAGTGTTACTTTATGAAATTTAGAAATCGTTCAATTTCCCTTCCACCCACTTTCTTTTGCTCCTTACTTGCATGCCAAAAGCAGGCTAAATGCTGCCTATGCGCAAGTAATTTCCAGGAAATGAATACAAATATACTTCAAAAGAAGGTACACGTTACCTACTCGACTATAGCAGCAACAACAGTATCAATAACAAAACTGTAAGGAAATAACCTTGGAATGGCAAGGTGTAGGAGACCAGAACAGAAACTCAGTAGGAGACTTGTCTAAAAATAGAAGTAAAGAACAGACAGAAGCAAGCATGCAAGATAGATGGTTCAAGGTTGCATAGATTACCTTGATCCCGAGATTCCTGTGCCAAAACTGACAATCAGCAGCACCTCCAGCCATAGTTCCCAGCATGTACGGATTGATTTCAATAATCTTCTTCACAGACTGCGATGCTGGAGACAGCCAACACTCAAAATTCAAGAATTTACGCAACCGCAAATAGAAAATAAAGCCCATCATTTAAGCAAGTAACAGAAAATCTGTCTTAGCGAAAGGAACAAAGAACTGTGAAAATGCAATTAGATTTAAGAAACACTCACATATGTATCCTCCCATGCTAGCTCGAGAATCAGCAGCTACCATGACACCCCCCTTAAAGATAAAAGCAAGAGTCGTGGTACCCTTGGCGGGCTTCACCATCTGAATAGCCTCTTTCAAGAACCCATCGAACTATCACCACCATACACACATAATACGCAAACACATCAGTTAAAACCATCAACTTTCAACCCTACTCTATTACAATTTAAACCCTAGCCAGCTTTCAATTTTCATTCCCCAACAATTTCAGAAACAAAATTTCAGCCCCAAATTTTCCAACTGATTTTTGAACAGTTTAAAAACCTGAGTACTCACATCATTGGAATTGGGAAGGTCGAAGGATGGAGCGGCGGAGAGTTCTCCAACGACGTCGCTTTGAGGTGCAAGCTGTGAGGGAAACGATTCAAGACCAGTGGTATCGAGCTTCATGATGGAAGATTAGTGACCTAAGTGAAAACAAACCTTAAAATCACGATAACATAAATGAATAAATAGATGAACATATAAAATGGGGAGATATAAACAAATTTTAAGAATATTTTGAGCACCTTCTCTAGTAGAAGAAGCAATTTCAGTGAGATCTCAATTGTTGAGTTTGAAGCAATGAGGGAAAAGGTAGAACGACACTGTTTTCAGTATTGTGTTGTCTTGAGGAGAAAGGCAGGACTTATTTGGGCCCGCTCGGCCCACATGTACTTGCCCCTTTTTTAATGGCCCATTTTTTGAGTTTTTTTCTTACTTTTTACCCCTCCATTTTTCTGAGAAAAATACAGATTGAAGACTAATATTTTAAAATAGGTTTACACTGCATCTAATCACAAACTATTATATGATAAATTTATTTATTTTTAATCCGAGAAATAGAAATATTAGTGTTTCTTATTACAAAAAAATTATATTGTAAAAAATATTTTTGATTTTCCTCCCTCTGAATTACTGTAATGGTTGACACATGTATGTAGCGCAAAACATCTACAACAGTTATTAAAAATTCTAACGGGACTGTTGTGCCTGGACCATAGTTTGGAAAAAGGGTTTACTTGTCAAGAGAAACCGATCAGCAACATTTGAGGCAAAAGGAGATAGTGTGTGAAAGAAAGAATGAATTTTAGGTCAAGAGTAAAAATGTTTTTTTTTTTTTTTTTTTTTTAATTTTATTTCATTATGTG
>Ga0099824_1000881_pt1 | contig 39619 bp, 22 predicted proteins | sample SiratrowhiteBW_FD_76837 | JGI IMG/M metagenome (GOLD analysis project Ga0099824, IMG submission 76837) | Root nodule microbial communities of legume samples collected from California, USA - Siratro white BW | ecosystem: Host-associated > Plants > Roots > Nodule | place: USA: California... | reverse complement strand
ATTGATATTAATTTAAAATGTTTTATAAATTAATAATTAATTTTTTAAATTTAATTACTAGAAAAATAAATTTATTATTATTAGCTACTTAAATATGATATTTATTTTTATTAATAATAAAAAAATTTTATATACCAATAATTATAAAATGGTGAATGGAATTGTAATTTAAATATAATTTTTTTATAATAATTATTTTTGTTCTTAAATTAGTCAAATATAATGACTAATTATTTTTGTCTCTAAATTAGTTATTAATTAATAATTTTTATAGTTATTATTTTTGGTCACTAAATTGGTTAATATAGTGACCAATTATTTTTAATCTCTAAATTAGTTACCATTAAATAAATTTTTTTGTAGTAAAAGGTTTTGATAATTTTTAGAGTCAATTTAAAACATTATTTAAAAGTATATTGAAGTCAATGGTATGAAGAAAAATATTTGAATCCCATTTACTTTGAAAGAACAAGAAAAATATTTAAAATTATATTTAAATTTTTTGTTATTATCATTTTACTTCATAAATTTTTAATTTGGTCTTGATTGATATAGATATTAGATGAAAAAATTGTCAATTTTATTAATAATAGTGAAAATACATTTTTTTACTTGTATTCTTGTATACATACATTTATTTATATATATATATATATATATATAAATTTAAAAAAATAAATAATAATTTTGGAAGGATAAAAGTTGAAAATTTATATACTTATTTTTTATTAGATAAATTATGTAGTTATTTTATGATAAAACAGTATTTAATTTATTAAATAATAAAATGTTTAATTTATAAAATATTATATCCTATTTATATAATTTATTTTAGAAATTATTAATGAATGGAGATTAATGAAATAATTAACTCATTTGACAAGGTATATTTTCGAAAATATTTAGTAAATTTTGTGTGGTTTAAATTGCAAGTCTCCTACTTTAAAAATAATTTAGAAATATAAACAAGTTTAACTAAAAAAATAAAGTTTATTACTATGAATATGAATATGGTAGTTATTTTGCAATCAGATTTACCAAAAGAAATTATTATTTTTGTTGAGTAAAAAATTAATTAGATATATCATCTTCAAATTTGGGAATGATGTCTAGTTTAGTAATTTGGAGAGGTTCCAGAATTTTCTAAACATGTACCCTGTTTGTGGCAGAGAATAGCTTCGTAGTTCCCAAATTGGAACCCTAGCCTCCGCCATTGACACATTCTTTTCCTCCTCTTCCCTACGCATTTTTTCTTGTAGCAGAAGATTCATCTTTTTTTCGTGTTTAAGCCGACAAATTAACTCAATTCTGGGACCAGCAAGCCTATATTTTCTCGTCTGCAGAGAATAAAAACCCCATCTTGTTTATCAGAAGGGGTTCGCTTTGCTGATTCTCTAGCTATGGTACGCTTCTCTGTCTATTGTTTTTTCTTGTAAACTCTCTTTTTTCTTTTTTTTTTTCTTTTCTTTTTTTTTGCTGTTTAGCTTCTGTGCATAAGGGATTTTCTACAATCCGAGCTTGTGTATCGGAAGGGGTTTATTGTTTCTTCTATTGATTCCTCTTTGATTTTCTTTGTCTCCATTGTCTCACGAGATTTAAAGGTAGAATCTTTAGATGGGTTATTTGCAGGTATGGCCGTTTGATAAGATGGTGTTTTTAATGTTTTTTGTAGCCAACCTGGGTTTGATTTGTTTCCATAGACTGTTATGTATGTAACTAGGTTGTGATTTCTCTGCTGGTAAACCTTTTTTTTGTTTAGGAAAAAAAAGGGAAAGATAGATGTAATCTGTTATCGTTGAATGATAAATTTCGGTACTGCTTTTCTCTTTCAAAATTTTAACGGAGCTGTTTGTGCAGGCTGCTAGGATTCTTGCGAACTTGATTTTAATGGGTGGAGGAATCTTGGGAAGAGCAGTTTATCAGGCATATCGTCAAGCACTGACTAGTAAGCTTTTCAAATTTGTGAGTGTGGATAGATATGCGAATTGGGTGATGAGTATAATTGCGTACTAATTTACCATTCAATTCTCTGATTTCTAGGTTTTTGGTTTATTTATTAGGGTTTATTTGTTTTTTATATATACTGTGTACAGATGTTAACTTAGTTTCCAACACCAAAATGATTTATCACTTAGTGGATATCATATATGTATGTATCTTAAAAATTTCGCTAAGTTTGCTTTCTAAAGATGTGTAGGAGCTTTGTTTTTGTTACCTTTTCTTTTGCATTTGCCAAGGGGTGGCAGGGGATTTGACGGCTTCTTGGGGTAAGCGATACCTTTTCTTTTGCATTTTCAACGGATCAAAATGGAATTTTGTGGGCAATTAATTTATATACCTATGTTAAGCGATACCTTCTTATTTAGCTGGTGTTGAATGAAATCCTAGTTTCAGCGTTGAGTAGCATATTGTGACGAGCTGAGGAGAGGTTTCATGATAAGCAAAAGCTGTGGCTATTTAGGGGGAATGCCAAATTCTTGAATACTCTATTGAGCATCCCATACTACTCCATGTTAGACTTAGGCATCCCGTAATTCTCAAGTTTCCTTCATAGCACCACCCTTGAGAGCTGATGTCTCGACCACTTTCACTCATCTACACTTTATGGGGTGCTATGATAGGAACTTGGATATTATGTGGGTGGACCTCTGCATGTTACTGTCCAGGATTGACTACTTGGTGAAGTTATTCCTACTACCCTTTTCAGTCTGAATATTTGGTTTCAGCAGCTCTGCTTTTTAAAGATTAATAAGTTGAAAGTACTTCAGGATTTAGGTATGTGGAGAATGCCACTTGTGACCTAACTCACAAGATTAGAACTTCTAGAACTTGTAGGAGAGAAAACTTTCTACTTCATAGATTTTGATTGACTACCAATACATGAGAGATAAGTTAAGAATCGCCACTTAAGATATGACACACTCAAGGTAGTAACTTGCATTTTTATTCAGTCAAAGTTATCAAAATGAGTACATGAACTCTTGTATAAAAAAATGTAGTTGGAAGGGATTATTAACAAACAAACAATTCCATGCTCTAGCCCTACATCCAAATAAAAGATCGAATAAACTAATACTAGAGATAACTAGTTTATTATTGCTAGTCTTAAGAAAACCAAAAAAAAAAGAAAAAATTATACATTTAATTTTAGGATCACATAAGATCTCCAACATATTGAGGACTAGACATTACGAGTGTAAGACTAAATATTTGTGGATGTTATGGCGATCCTATATTAAGTGACATGATTGGCCAACAAACCTTGTTAAGTTTTGATATCAATTTACAAGTGGATTTTGAACTTAACCAAAACTGGTGTAGAAGGTAAGGTTTGTACCTATTTATATACTATAATTTTACCATATCTCTAGTGGATGTGAAATATCCGATAAATGTATTTAACTAGATGCGCATTCATTTTCAGATCTATGGGACTAAAAAGTTAACATTACTTCTCTTCGGGTCTCATTCTAGTTTAGGGTTTTTTATTATGAATATTCAGATCGGAGAACTTCCAGACATGCTTCCTTTCTTCTTTTTGTTCTTTTTTGTTAATGGGAGTGTGCTTGGTTTTGCCTTGTATGTTTTGCTCTTGGAGGATTTGTTTCTCTCTATTAATTCTCTGTTTATGCAAAACATCAATCATACTTTTTATTTATCTATACATCAATCATACCTTATTCCCACTGGATGAAATTGGCTGCATGGATTCTAATAAGCTGCGACATCTGTGCTTATCATACATTGTGAAGCTACAATTACCTTCAACCCTTCTTAGTACTGGTAGTTTCCAACATGGTAGTTGAATTGAGATACAAATGATGTATCATAGAGGTTATATTTTGAATTGTGAATAGTTTAGTATTACGAATTGTAAGATTCATGAACATTAAAAAAAATGTTACTTATACTTAATTATAAGACATATAAACATGCAAAAATACAACTATTAACAACCACAGTCAAAAAGAAGAGTGGTTGTATGTGTATTTTTGCTGCCAATTCCAGCAACACAACCTCCCATAAAGCACTGTTGCTGCATAAAATTCCTATAACAAATGGCTACATGCTACCAAACAAAGTTTTTATTATAGTCTGTTGCTGCTAGTGCGTAATTACTGCAGACTATGGTTGTTGCTATTGCTATTCATACTAAACAGCCTCAAAAAACAAAAAGTTCTATCGAAATCATTCTTATTCATCCTCTTCTCTAAGATGTACACTTTATTAGTCATTTTCATCTTCTACTGAAAGTCCTTCCTCTTCAATGTCTTCAACTTCTTCCTCATCTCCTACTATGGATTTTCCATTTGGTCTTGGCATTAAGTTTCTAGGACCTATATGAGCAAAAGAAAAACAAATAAGTTCTAGTTCTAGTTTTAACTTTCAATTTCTAACTTGTAAGAATTTTAAGTATAAAAGATTACCTCTTCCTATTTTTTGGAGCTTGCTCTTCATCATTAAACAAAACACTCATGTACATCCATCCTTGAGAAATCAGTAGGCAAGCGAGGATTTCTTTTCTAGTATACATTCATAATCCAGATCAATATCTGACAAACATATGAAATCATAGGAGTAAATATTTTAGGAATCATGTACATTTTCTATTTTTTTTTTTACCTACCTTCACTTTACATATCAGGTACATTGTTCGCCATCACAGTTCATTGCCTACGTCGTTGTTCACTGTGCAACGACTTTTAGGCAAGCCTTTTCCAGACAACGTTACTGTCTACTGTCAACGTTTTTCTAGCAAATACTATTTACATTTACGACCAGTGTTTTTCAGGAAATACTATTTACCATGGATGCTTTTTTGAGGAATTTTTTTGGTTGAGCTTTTTCTAGATGACATTACTGTTCATTGCTGATGGTTTTTGGAGAGGCTTAAGATATTATCTCTTAGCTGATTCATGTTATTTAAAGAAGAAAATTACATAAGGGATACCTAAACTGTACAAGGGAAAGGCTATATCTGGGTAATTAATGTTAATAAGCAAAAACAACTTTTTAGGACAAACTTCTTAACCTATCTAAACAAGTTAAGTTATATAATCAACATAAATATTTAGGACAGACTTCTTAACACATGTTTTGGTATCTGGTAGTCGTTGCATTCTTTTTGGATTTTTGCTTGCCAGAAAATACCATGTTCTCTGACCATTCTTTTTTTTACCAGCAGTTCGTGAGTCCTTTGAACATTTTCATTTACCTATAGTTGTCGTGTCCTCTGAGCATTTTTTCTTTTCAACAACTATAGTGTCCTTTGATCATTTTTGCTTTCTAGCAGTCCTTGTGTTCTTTAAGTCTTTAAGCATTTGCTCCTCGGAAATTGTTGTGTCAATACAAAATTGTAAGATCAGACTTTCTGACTTTCTCCTGTGGTATACTTTATAGCATTCCAGGGTGATGAATTAAGTAGTGAATCATGTAGTATCCAAACTGAGTTTTGGTACGCTAGATGTTTTCCTTAGCATCTGTTCTACCACTTCTGTAATTTCGTGGTGTGACTTACGAAGGTTCCTTTTTCTGTTAGTAAAAGTTTTGGCATTTCACTCATCCTTAAAGAGCTGGAACTTCCTTCATTCACCTAGCACTATTTTGTTCTTTAGATTAATGAGGATAACAAACTAGGCTATTTCTTCTTGTTGAAGTTTCAGATGCTATAACTCTGATACATAATGGAAAAGTTTTACAAAATAGTTCTTCCATTCTATTGTTAATTCTGTGATCTTTGTCAAATACCTTTTATTTTTACTGTGACACACTTATGTTAGTTTCTTTATTCTTTCTCATAATGTCTTGGCCGAGTCTCTGTCACGCTAAACATACAGATATGATAACACAGCAGCTCTGGATCTTCTTATTTTCTTAACATTATGTTATGTAATTCCAGATGCCTCAAAAAATGGTGTAGCACAGGAGACAATACAAAATACTATTCGCAGAGCTAGCAAGGCAATGACAGAGCAAGAGGCTCGGCAGATTCTTGGTGTTTCTGCGGAAACTCCCTGGGAGGAGATTATCAAGGTTAGTATATCATCTATGCTGTGGGTATGCTTTCTAATGAGAGGAATTCATTTTGGAGGACAGCATATTGTGAATAGCCTTCAGTTGGAAATCGATAACTAAAACTACCTTTGAACTCATACAAATGAAAAACCTAGCTTCACACTAATTACGAATGTTAGTTAAATTTATTTAGGGTTTAGGGTTTTTCTAATGAGAGGAATTCATTTTGGAGGACAGCATATTGTGAATAGCCTTCAGTTGGAGATCGATAACTAAAACTACCTTTGAACTCATACAAATGAAAAACCTAGCTTCACACTAATTATGAATGTTAGTTAAATTTATTTCATTTTGTGATTTCCTAAGAAAGGAATTACATTTCCTATGCTACCCTTAATAATGGCATTAAATAGAGTTAACTTAGTTAGAATTTGCTTATATTTTCAGTCCCCTAGACATGAATAATTTTTTTTGTTTAAATTTGAGTCTGGAGGAAGCATGTGATAAAATACAAGCTTAAATGTTATGTATTTTACTGGTGTTTTTCATCTTTGAAAGTTGCCAATTTTTTCTCTTTTGCTCCATTCGAAACCTCCACTTTTTTGTCTTGTATTTTGTACACACTCAACCTTCGTCCCGCACTTTAATGATCTGTACAACAGGCAGGTCAAATTTGTGTTTGATGACTGGGATGCTGTTTACAAAGATTACCAAGTTACTTGCACAGTAACTTAACAGAGCTAAGCTCCATTCAAAACCTCCACTTTTTTGTCTTGTATTTTGTACACACTCAACCTTCGTCCCTAACACTTTAATGATCTGTACAACAGGCAGGTCAAATTCGTGTTTGATGACTAGGATGCTGTTTACAAAGATTACCAAGTAACTTGCACAGTAACTTAACAGAGCTAAACTAAAGGATGAAATGAAAGTTTAGATATATAGAAAATGCAATGACCAAAAGGGATTTAAAAGTGGGGCGAGAACCAACGCCTGGCAATTTACCGGGAGAAAAAATTTCATTAACCATATATATCATCCTTCTAAAATGCATTTGATTTTACAATTAATGGTCATGACTTCTCAATTTTTATGCCGAAGTATACCTCATTTCAGGTGGCTAGACTGTTCTTGTTTTATTAATTTCTTAAATATTTCTTGCCATGCAGAAATATGACAATTTGTTTGAGAGCAATGCCAAGAGAGGGAGTTTCTATCTCCAGTCCAAAGTTCAACGTGCCAAGGAATGTCTTGAGGAAGTTCAACAAGGCAAGAGTCAGAATACTCCTAGTTGAGAACTTAGATTTTCGCCACACTTTAATAACCCTTGTGTAATGATTTTGGCCTACATGCTTGTATACGATTTGCGTTATCAGAAGCGTCTGAACTATAATTTTGATTACTATAAAAAAAAAATGTACATGATTAGTTTGAGTTTGACTGCAAATAAGGGATGATACTACCTATAGAACTAAACTATCCTATTATTATTATTATCTTTAACATAATGAAAATCACAATGGTAGGCAATGATAGTAGTGTGTTTTAAAACAGTTGAACTTTTCTTTTACCTGATTGGCATTAGAATTTTGGCATCTTTCACTTTCAGTTCACTGCTCATATTCATACTCCCGATTCACCTTTGTAATATATTGTAAATGCATTAAAATCAATGTCACATGTATTTTTTGTTTTCGTAATCTATGTTGTGTTTTGGTGATGAATAATGTCTTGTCTGTTAAGGTTGATGCTGAACAGAAATGCCTCTCTGTATTGTCTGTTGGAATGGAGAGAAATAAGAAAAGGGATGTGAAGGATATAGAGAGAAAGAGAACAGATGTGTTATCTGGATAAATAAATAGGAAGTGTGCTTTTTTCACTTGTTTAAACGAATAAAGAACGTAAAAGGAAATAAGTGAATTGTCTGAATTTTTTTATATTCATTAAAAGGAAGAATTTGCTCTGTTTTTCTAAACAATAAAGTTGTAAAAAATATAAATTATCGAAAAGAAAAGGAAAGTAACTTTGTTTTTAGCTAATGTGAAATTATCTCCCAAGCAATTATGTAAATTATATTATTTAATACTTTTATCAATCTATTTCTTTTGATTGTAACGTCGACAGTCTCCTTGAACAGGGAAGATACAAAAAGTTAAATGGTGTTCCAATTCATTGAAAAATTATAAACACTAGAGATAGTTTGAAAGGAAAATTTTCTAGAAATACTTTTAGGAGAGAAAAATAGAATGAAAAAGGTAATTACTTTTTTTTCATAAATTAAAATTTGTTTTTTTTTTTTGAAAAAATTAATTATAACTGGTTTTTAAAATTTATTTTATGAATAAATAATTTTATTTTAAAAAATCCCTTTTTTATGGAAAGAAAATTTTCCAAATATTCTATAAAAATGGAAAAGAATTTTTTTTTTCAGTGAGAAGTAAATGTTGATTATTAAATTTTATTTCAAATGAGTTTTATGATAATATGATGTTTTAAATCCTCCTAGTGGGTATGATGAGAGAATGATGATTTTTTTTGAAAAATTATCTCATTGATGATTATAAATTCATATTTCGTGGGTATGATGAGAGAATGATGAATTTTTTTGAAAAATTATCTCATTGATGATTCTTAAGATACAATTTTTAGTAGCCAAGCAACAATTACAACACGAAGTACGGAACAAACATTTAAAACATAATATTTTGAAGAAATTGGGTGAGTCATTATAAGAGAAACAATAGCAAAGTATACACTTATCCCCACAAAAGTTTGGTGTTTGTGAAATTGATTGAATCCTAAATTTGATATGCACTGGTGCTATATACATCATCCAAAAAATCACTGACAGAAATCATGAATCCAACAAATTCATATCATTTTCAAGTTAAAACACCATTGAGCTTTAATGGTATACTCTAACATCCACCAATAGAGAACCACAACATGCATGCTCATGCTTATCCTTACACTGCTCTCTCTTTAATTTCTAACACTTTGTTTTATTTCATTGGATCTAATTTTCAGAGTTATCAACATAAAAAAAGTTTACGAATTTTGATGACCTATCACATTCAAGAATAAAAAAAAAAAGTAAAATAGTAAAGCTATGTGCCATATACTTTGTTTTTGAGTCCAACTGCTTAAGATGGTAGGTAAGCTACCAATCACCCCTTTCAACCCTAATCTCCAAACTTCAAATGCAAACTAAGTGGATCTTCCACTTCACTAGTGAAACTTTTCTCCCACATTGATATTGGAGATCTCACATGTTTGCATTACTTGTTGAATTACTTAATTTTAAAAAGGAAATTCCAATTGGTTTAGGGTTAACATGATGATATACTCTTAACAGAATAAAATGTTCTAAGAAAACTGACATATATGTTCGGTAAACTTTTAAAATAAATGCTATATATATTTTTTTAAGAAATTATTCTTTCTAATTTTGGGGAAAGCATTACAATAGTTTTACTTTCTTAAATTTGTTTTTGCAAGAAAAAAAATTATCTAGTTCTTATAAAATTTTAAAGCTCCTTTATTTTGAAACAATACAATGACAAGATATTTGAAAACATCTGAATTCTATAGAAACAAACTTATATTACAGTTGTTACCATATGGTTCTATAGAGATTTTATCGTAAGTTTAAGTTTACAAAATTTAGTATTATGTAAATATAAAATAAAATTATTGGGAAAGAACTTTAAATTTCAATAATCCTTTAATCAGTTATAATATTTTAATTCTTGAATACTTTTGACACTTTGAATCAACAGTTTTGTTTATTAAATTAAATACAAATTTGTGTTATTCACACGAGCGAGTCTTCTCTTGAATGAAGATATCAAACATTCCATAACTAAAAAATTTTGATTTGAATTTATAATGTGGACTTTCAGTCCTAGGTCTTCTAATTATAAAGATGTTAAAAATGGATTCATATTTTAATAAATAAGTTGTTTCTTTTAATGTTGTTAAAGTTCATTTTTTCAGTAAAAAGACCCATTCAATTCAATCGTCTTATTAAACACTTACAAGATTTAATTATTCTTTTGCTTCATAAAGTTGTAAGAACTTTTTCTTAGTCCTTGTAGTTAAAAATGTCCTATTTAGTTCTTATAGTTCAATTTTTTATATTTTCATCAAATATATTGACTAGAGTTGTTTAAAATAATCAAAAAGTTAAGTTCATTCATACTAGGTTATTCAACACTTGGTGGGAAGATCAAAAGCATGTAAAACTATAACTAGAGACCAAAATAAAAGGTTTCAAATAGAAAATATAAAAAAAACTTACAATTATAAAGATTAATTATTTTTTTTTAAATTACGTGTATTAGCTTTCGAACCAATCTAGTTGAAAACACAACTTAATACTAAACATAAATACTTCTTACAAAAAATTCAAACCATGATTCATCATGTGTAAGATTAATTTCTTCCTTATTCTCAAAAAGAAAATCTTCCATTAGATTTAACTCCTCAACTCATATTTCAAAAATGCTAGAAACAAAATATTAATAAAAGAATTAAAAAAATTATGAAAAATGTAGAAGTTACTAATATTTTAAACGTGTTTTTATCATCCTTTAAGAGAGTGTGTTGTTATCATACTTTCAATAAGTTAATTTAGTTATGAACTAATCTTCAATTAGTGTCTGTTAGTGAGATGCGAATTTTATTGTTGGCGCTGTTAGGTATAACACATCGCACGTGTCAAATTGATGTCACAACTCTAAGCTGCACACGTGCCATGTCTTTGTGCGCGAATCCCAATGTTGACGAACACTTTGTCACGTTTATTTTTTGTTTCTTAATTATTATTTTCTCATCTATAATAAATAAATAAATAAATATAATAGGAATCTAATTAATTCAACTTTGTTAGTTACGCTTCTCCCTCTGTAATTGCCAAGTTTAAGTGGGACCACTTATCCATCATGCCACGTGTTTCTTACGCATACATCAACTTTAAGGAATTAAGTAAAATATTAAGCCAAAAATTAAATATGATTTTATTCATCTATTAGTATTATATATATATATATATATATATATATATATATATATATATATTAGAAAATGAAACATTATTGAAATATTTGTGAAAGAAGCAAACTGTTTGTGGACTAGATTTTATTGTATTTTTCTAAATATTGAATAAAGATCATACAAAGAAAACTCTTTGAAAATTAAGTAGGTGCTTGATACTTATATTTATACTTTATAAATAATCCAAAGAAAAATCAAATATATCAAATTTTCTTATTTTTTTAATGTTACTGAATTGATCGAATTCTTGATACTGATTTAATTGATTCAATTTTAATAATCATGATAATAAAATTGTTCTATTTATCCAAATATCTCATAATAGGTATACAACTTTCTGCAAGAGCCTCATTGATTTTTTTTTCTTTTTAATATTTCTTGCGTTAAACAAGAAAAAAATAATTTCAAATATATTTTTAAAAGTTTCTAATTTTATAATTATAATATTCAACAGTAACTAAAATTATTTTAATTTTTTCAAAATACGAACACATGTATGGAACAATATTAAATGTAACTTGTAATAACATTGGTATTATAATTCTAATCAGAACATATTTAGCACATTACATGATATTCTAACCTAAACTAAAAGTGGGCCATGAAGGAAAGTATTAAAAGGAATTAATAAGACAAAAAGAAAAGAACAAATTTTATTTTAATACTTTATGTGATTTTCCCGGAAAGTGACGTTGGAGATGGGAGAAATAATTAAAGAAAGTGATGTTTGGTAGATTTGTGCGAGTCGTGAACGTTAATAACACGTAATCTTTCTATAATTAGAGTTATGTTTCAATCTAGATAAAATATGAAGAGAAGCATAAACAGAAGTTGAATTTATATTTAATAATTAACTACAAGGGTTATTTTTGTGTAATATACATTGGATTCTAAGAAGAAAAATTGTTTTTGATGTCCCTTTTCGTGTTAAATCAATCACTTTTGTACGAATAAAAAACTTTTAATTGAGTTGAGAATATTTTAATTTGTGTTTGATAAGAACAATGTGTTGTAACACTATAATCTATTTGATTAGGTTTATTATGGGATGAATTGTAATTTTTACCTTGATTAAAGAAACATAAATATCAAATAGGTCTTGGTTTTTAATAACTATTTATCCCGTCAATTTACTTAATAAAACTTTATTAAATTGATAACAAACACTTTTAAATTAAATTTACAATGTCTCTTCTAATAAAATTATATATTATTTTATTTATTTTCATTTTATTCTTATATATGTTAATATAATATTATTATTTATTTTATCATATTTATTAAATATATATATATATATATATATATATAATTATAATTAATGAATTTTTAAAGTAAAGTTTGTCTTTATTTATAAGTTATTGTTAATATTAGATCTTTATCTATTTTTTTCGTGTCTCTCAATTCATATACGAGATTATATATTTAAAATGACCCAATAATGAATGGTCGAATAAATTTAATAAATTTGTTAAAATTGATTATAAGATAATATCATTCTAAAATATAAATTTTAAGTCTAATTTAATTTTGCAAAATTAATTAATAAAATAAGATTTATATTTATTTATAAATTATTAAAATATCTTATATCATCAAATATGTCAAAGTAATTAAATTTTTAAAAATTATATACTTCTAAAGTAACAATGTTTCTCAAATATTATTCTACCACTTTTTTTTCTTACCAATTTTAAAATGAACAACATGCATATAGAATATAGAATAAGCAAACAGGAATCTATGTGACAACAATGGTACAAATTTGTACATAAAAATAGCATAAATTAGTCTAAATATCAAGTTCAAAGAACAACAGCAGTCTATGTTTATGTACCTAATGCCACTTCTTTTCCACAGTCAATGCTTCGATTTTCTGAAATATATACCCTACTTTATTAATTAATATTGTTATATACTAACATGTATTTGTAACATGACCTAATCATGTTCTCTTTTATATTTTGCAGTTACATGTTTACAAATCCAAATGTAAAATCACTTCTTATATAATAATAACTTTTCATTACTATATTTATGTATTCAACGATATTTTTGTTACATAGATATAAGACATTCTGCAGGTGCAACAACTAAACAACGTTTTTATTAAAATATAATGTGTGGTGTGGCATGCATGATTATATGGACATAAACAGAAATAATGTACTAATTCTCTTAGGGTCATCAACAAACAAATGTAGATTGTTTTGCACTCATAATGGGTGGTATATAATCATAGTGAATTTTAGTAAGATTATCTACTTTGAATAACTATTTAGTAATAAGTTTATATTTAAATTAAATTTATAAAATTAATTTATAAGATGAATTTGTATCTCATCTATATATTATAATTTTATTATATTTTTAATTGATACGATATTTTTTTAAAAAAATTAATCTTTTATATGGTTTATTATTGTTCATGATATTGAATTTTCTTCTGTATTTCTCTTCAAGTTATCATATTAAAATTCGATTTATGGTTGTAATGGTAACTAACTTAGAAAGTGAATGAAGAATCTAAATTTGTAAATCTTTTTATATTGAAAGTTTTTCAAACGTATGTTTGATTCAATATGTTTGAATCAAGTGAGTTGAAAGTAATGTATTCAAATTTTATATAAAAAAATTACTTTGGTGTTTTTTCATAAGCTAGACATTTATTATTTCAAAAATATACCTTAGATACAACTAATTGTTTTAGTTTTATTTTGATAAATTTCTCAAATATATCTATAAATTTATAATTTAATTTTGATGTTAACATATCTAATTGATAAAAAAAAATGTCTGAATGAGTTAGAAAAAATATTCGTAAACTATCTTTAGTTTTCTGGATCAAAAATAATATTATTTTTTAAAAATATATTGAATTTCTTTTATCTTTTTATAAAAAATAATATGAACATGTATAATATTGATGTAATATGGGTGATAAGATGGTGTGTTTTTATCTAGCAGTTGTCTGTATTTGTATTTGTTTGTTTATAATATGGTGTCACTCATCAATAGTTGAGTGGTCCAAAATTGAATCATTCTCTTAAAATAATGCATTCAACCAAATTCAGGAGAAAATTAGTGTAGTAGTCTAATAGCAGTAACTATATAATTTTCATTACAATTGTAAAGACCCAATAAAACCATGTGTTATTTGGAATAGTTGTAAACAATTAGGTCTATTATTTGCTTGGGAGTTAAAGATTTAGAAAGAAGGAAAAGGAGACTAAATTTAATATATTAACACTTTGTTTAATTTCATAAATACTATATAAATCTATTGATTTAAAAATAAAACATTTACCTTCCCTCTTTTCTCTTTTGAATAAATTCTGAAAACCCAATTCCAAAAAGTGCCTTTAATAGCATCATCCATCACATTGAAATTTTGATAAATCTTGTTGCTCCAAACATTATGGTGGTGGACCACTCACTAGTATAAAAACTAAATTGGTGTTCAAGTATTGCCAAAATTAGAGTAGCACGTTCACAAAGAAAATGACTTTTTACTTAGTAAATTTCTGAACTGTTTATTTCTTAATTTGGACAGTATATTAACTCCTTTCATTAAGATATCAAAATCGTTTTGTCTGAGCTTTAAATTAGAGCAAACGAATCACGTTATAGGTGTGCCTGATAAATGGATAAAAACTTAATTATAGCGATTTCAATTCTTTTATTATTTTGTTTTACATTATTCTCATCCAAGTTGCATAAGATTGATTTAGTAGATTTCATATTTTTACTAGTTAGTTTGTGTTTATTATTTTTTAAATAAAAAAGAAGGATCTCAACATTTTCTTTTCTCAATTTCATATTGGAAATTGAAATTTTTTTATTTAATCTTGAGTTTAAACATATCATTAATGTGAAACATTTCCATTTTTAGATGATAAAATGTTGATATTTATATGTGGTATATATATAAATATATATATATATATATATATATAGTTATAGTTATATATAATTAATGTTTAATTAACAACGATGATGATAATATGTAATTGCTATAATATATACTACAATATATACTGTGTTAAATGTTGTATCTATTATTATGTTATTTTTAGGTCTGTATTACTCCTTCCGGGTGTATTATCTCTTATGGGCGTTTGTTAGGAATAATTCACATGGTATTTAAGAACTTTATTTTTCTTTTAACATAATCATAATCATATGTCTTAAATTTAAACTTTATGTATAAAAAAAGTATTTTTAGAAGTTTTTTAAAACAAATCTTAATATATGGAGAGCTATGTGTAGAAAGAATGTTCATGGCGGTGTCAATTAAATTCAGCAATCTTAAAAAAATAATTATTAGATTGTACATTTGAAAACTAAAATATAGTTAACCAAGTTTGCATGATTCATAAGCCACCTAACAAATTCAATTCAAGTACTTAATTTTTTATGTTGGTTTCAAATGCAGTTTCTAATCAACCTCAAAGCCACAACAACAACTTTATCACTTAACATATATATAACTGGATAACATTTGTCAAACAAGTCTCTAAACTGAAAACACATTTAAATTTGATCAATAAAAAAAAACATTGAAACATATATAAAGTTCAAAGACCAATGACCACTTCAAAACCATGTTTAGACAAGTTGATTTCTAAACTTGCATAAATTTCTTCCCCTTCTCAATCCCAGAATCCACAAGATTTGACTCATCCACTTCATGCCCTCTTAACTTAGAAAATAAGCACAAAAAAGGGAACACACATTCATACCACACAACATGCATGCTAACTACCATTATAGTTGTGATGAATTTCAATTAGAGATAACAACAAATTATGATATATAAATAGAGTATAAATTATAGTTAATTTTTGGGAGTTCAAATTCTAAAATTATTAATCTCAACTCATTAATAATCACTACTGATTCTTTTTACCAAACAAACTCGTTTTATACTCAAAATATATTATAATAAAATACTTTAAACAGGTTTTGGAAAATAGTATTTTATTTTTGTGAATTTCAAGCTCAACTAGATAGACATTGGACCAATACCAGAAAATTCGTGGCTTGTGAAAGAATGGAGAAATTTCGTGCCTTAATAAAAAATTGAATGAGGGTGACATGTGCATCTTAATATATTCCATTCAATATAAGTCTGCATCTAGAATAAATAAAGAGTACCTAGGTTATGAAAAATAAGTACACAGTTTTATACAAACAAGACATTTGAACATATATTTGGTAATTTATTAAAATTGTATCAGAAACAAAATTGAATGCAGCACGTAATTTGAATTGGGTTATTTGTTTCTATAAAATATTTATCATCAAAATAAGTGAATAGTAGAATTACAAAAAAATAAACATAAAAACTATTGAAAGGATGTAAATATGATGATCAGATTGGGTAAATTTTGTAAACAATAGATGCTTGATTGTTGTATTATAGAAAAGTTATCTTATGATGTAGTTTAGATAAGAAGAAAACATATAAAAAATAAGAGAAAATAAAAAATAACAACTTATTTTTATTTGATTAGAAATTTAAAAGAATAAACCTTTTTTTTGAAAACAAAATTTAAGATTTTCTTCCTTTTCTCTTTAATTCAAATTTAAAAATTTTCCATCCTGGTTTCTTCTCTGTGTGAGAAAGAGGTTTAGAGTAAGATGATATCATCACTAATAATATATCCATTATATTACTCTTGCTCATTAAGATTGGAATAAATGAACACACCCAAAATAATCCAAAAGAAAAAGAATGATAATGATGACTAAATCTCCACAAAATATTATTAAAAAAAAGAAGTAAAGTATAGGAACATTTTGATAAAATCTGTGGTTGTATAGCAGATAGCAGACACAGTATGTAAAAGCTATGGGGTTTCTACCTCTTTCCATGGATATCCAAGAGAATGTTAACATCATATCCATTGAGAATTGGAAATAAACTAACCCTAAAATCTACATGCTACTTTGTCTTTACCTGCCCCCCTTTATCATTCATAAACCTTCAATCACTCCCTCCCACCTTTTCTGTTTTCAAATAATCTTCTTTACAAGAATACCAACAAAACAATAGTTAACTCCAAAACTACATGTTCAAGGAATTTACCATCACTTAAGAAAGGAACAAAACTTAAACAAAGTTAGTTAAATATTCTTTTGTACTATCTTATTTCAAAACCGGAGTTTCATCTCATAATTTTGGGTTGAATATCAGTACAAATGACTGAAGTGAAACTCTAATTTTGATTAAATAATAATAGTGACAAAAATACTTAAAAAACTGTATTTAAGTTTTATCCTTAAAAATAAGTAAAACAAGTCTTTTTTTTTAATCCTAAGTATGAAAGAAAGAAAGAAAAGTGAGACAACAAAAAGGAAAATATGAAGGAAGCTGAAACATTGGATCAACCAGAAGGTGGTGGCTGGCCACCGGAGCCGCCGGTATCCGACCATGTTGCCGGCGGAATATCCGGCCTTCCACCGGGTGGAGGGAGGGTTTCCAGTGGCTGGAAATAGCTCATTTGTTGACTTGAAAAGATGGGAAATGAAGCAGAGGAAAATTGAGCAGATGTTGAGAATAATGGGAATGGAGTTGGTGACACAGAAGAAGAGAATGAAGGTGATTGAAGTGAAGCCAATTGTGCATTATAGTACAACTGCTGAAGGAAACTAGAAGGGTGTGGTTGTTGTTGTTGTTGATGTTGATGCTGATGCTGATGTTGAAAATCACTCTCCAGAATCTGAGAGTATTGCAAGTAGTCTCTGATCAAGTCAGAGGGGCTCTGCATCTGTGGCGGCTGAATGAAGGGCGGCGCCGCCACGGGCGCGGCGAGTGGCCGGAATTGAGAGGTGGAAGAGTCAGAAACGGTTAGTCTTCTGGCGGCTTGGAAAGGTTGAAGAGGTGGAACTGCTCTAACATTTTCAGGGAAGTTTAGCTTTGCCCTGTTGCCTCTGAACCTCAATGCAGCTTCATCATAGGCTCTTGCTGCTGCTTCTTCAGTGTCAAATGTGCCAAGCCAAACTCTTGCTGCTTTGTGTGGATCACGGATTTCAGCTGCCCATTTTCCCCATGGCCTCTGTCTCACTCCCCTGTACTTTCTCCTCCTTTCCCCACCTCCTGGTGTAGTTTCACTGACAGCAGTTGTGACTGCTGTTACAGTAGTAGCAATTGTGGAAGTGGGAGCTTCTTCTGTCACTGGTTAAAGTAAAAAAGATGAGATAGAAAGCACAGAAAATCTGCACTAGTGTGCAGAAACATGCCATTGTGTAATGAATGACTGAATTAGGAACCATGGTGTTTGTACTAGTAGTTTTAGTTGTAGCACTATTTTATGTCAAGTTTTGGTATTTGAGTATTTGAGTATGTGAGTATGTGAGTATGTGACTACTGAGTAATGATTATGTTCAGCATATTATCTTTTTTTTTTGTGATAACATGGTTTTGGAAAATGGAAATCTACTAGATTAAAGAAATGAAAAATGGAAAGTTTTTATGCATGCAATATAAGATGCAAGAATGATTTTCCTGGACACTAGTAGGGAAGGAAATTCAATGAAAAGAAGGATGAGTACTTGATTCTGAATACTTAATACATATTAGTGATGCTGCATGTTTCATTCAACAAGTTGAGATGGTTGGAAAAGATAAAATAAATTGGCTAAGAAAGTTTAAGATAATGCAAATAATGATTGATACACACCCCATTTGTTGTTTTAGATGCAAAACATGAGATGAGAGTGAAATGAAATGATGAGTGAATTGAGATTGTGATGATTGTAGATATTGAAAACATGTTGTGTGGCTAATTTGAGGAAGTGGTGTAGTGAAGTAATTGCACCTGAAGATGAGTCTCCCTGAGAAGGCAGCATGAAGTCACGAACGGTTCTGAAGAGTCTTGGAGCAGTTTGTTGTTGCATCAAGTTATGTGAAGAAGAGGAATTAGTGTCTTGTTCTTCTCTCCCTCTTTTCTGACCAACACCCGAGGGGCCAGAAGAAGGAGAAGGAGAAGAGAAAGAAGACAAAGGAGAAAGAGAAGGTGCATGTCCAAAACCAGACATCATAGAATAACCACTTTGCTGCATCCATTCGGTGCTCCTCGGACCAGAACCTGATGAAACAACATGTGTCAAAGCCGAAACCATTTCCCTCAACTCTGGATCACCCCTGTTGTACCCTGAAACCAAAGAACCACCTTGCATTGCTACCTCCCCTTGTTGTTGCATCCATTGGTTTAAACTGAATCCTGATGAACCACCGCTACCACCACCATATTCACCATCGCCGCCATCATCACCGCCACCGTTATCCGCGGTGAACCGGATAAACTCACCTGAGCCCCTTTGGTACGCCACCGTTAGCAAGGACATGAAAACTATAAACTATAGTTTTTTTTTTTCTTACTATTTTTGGACCAAAATCGAATTACCAAGATCCACCTGGAAATTTTGTTGTTTGATTCCTTCTTGGACACCCTTTGGAAAGCTATGGAGGATGAAACGGTTATATACTAAAGGGGTGCAAAAGAACTGCAAAATTAAGCATGTGGAATTAAGGTAGCCAGCCACCATTAAAATAGTGTAAGCTAAGCTATAAGGATATCCTTTTCCTTTTCCCTGTGCCGTATGCTCTAGCTTCTACATTCACCTCAACGCACACACCCCTTTACCACCTTTATAATTTTTTTAGTAATTTAATTTTCATGGTGCACAAATTGTGTTTGGATTTCTGAAATATATGAAAATGAAATAGTTTTGGTATTGTGGCAGATATAAAAAAAAGGTGAATTATAAATATGTATACGGTTTGTCACGGCTGGAATTTGGTGTTTATGTTCACACGTAATTTTGCTTTGACTGAGAAATAAATAGAAAGTACAAATTGTAGCTAACTAGTTGACACCTTATTGCAGTCTTTTTGCAGATGCTGTCGGTCTCATTCTAGAGAGAGAGACAGAGGAGATCATGTTTCAATTGAACTCTATCACCATGAACAGTCAAAAATATTTAATTTGTTTAGCTCTCTAACATTTAATGGGTCTTATGTAAAAAACTTTAAAAAGAATTAACCTTTATCATGTATTGTATATGGAAGAATATTTCTTCAATAAGGTATTTTCTTTGAATGCATTTTTTTGCTTCGGATATTGACAATTGATTTTCAACCGCTACAGTCTTGCTTCTTCTAAAAGATAAGAATCCAATAAACAAATGTTTTCAATTATTCTATTTTTCAAATTTGATTTTCATCTGTATACTTTTACATTAATACAATAATCATTTTATAATTAAACTTACCAATTTGTGGTTTTCTTTACTGTGACGTATTAAAGAAAAGACTAAATTCATATATTCTTTGAAATTTAAAGACAAATTTACCATTCAATTAATAAACTTTTTAAGATTTTTTATTTTTTTTAACAAATTATCTACCACGTTAACACTTGCACAAGTGGGTGATTTTTCAGCACCAGCCAACAGGTGTCAAGATAAAGGCATAGACTGTAACCAATTGAGCACATAAGACAGAGGTGTAAATTGGCACAGTACCAAAATGCAACTTGCAAATTTCTCCACAAATATTAATAACAAAATTTAGACCATTCAAAATTTTATTTCTGTATATATATATATATATATATTTCTATTCCAAAAGGGGTAAAAACTTGAATGAATGAATGCGATTGTATGGTCAAAACACGGCTCTATGATATATGCAGAAGACAACTGAATGTGAGTTTGGTTTTGTGATGATCATGATGAACAAGAAAATCAAACAGGACCCATATTGTAATTTGAATTCTTCAAATTTGGTTACTTTTTTATGTGTTGGTGCATGCTTATTTGACACTTCTGGTTTTTTTTAGAAAAATTTAACACTTCAAAAGGGTGTTATAAATAAGGTCAACTGGTTTACTGGGTCGCTAGTTCAGAGAGATTCTTTCTATATTCATCATTTTCATGCATACTAAAGATGCAATTATGTGATGTTTAATATGTCTAATTATTAGTAATCTTTGTATCATCATACGTATTAACTGTTCACCAAAAAAAAAATCTTACGTATCAATTAGTATTGGTTAGTTGTATGATGATGAACAGCAAGCATCATGTCTAAATTATTAAAACAAAAATATTCTACTGTTTGTATATTATTAAAAAATATCACATAAAGTTAGATCTTAAGGAGAATCAAATTAGAATAATAGAATAAAAAAACATTTTTTCATTTCGATCTTTATCTTCCTTTAATATAAAAATTGTAACAAATAACTCATTAATGGTAGATCCATTAAAAGAAAACAACAAATAAAGATAAAATAATTCCCTTAAAATTATTCCAATAACTTGATATCTTCTCTCATCTTCACAATTTTCTAGTAAATTGTAGTCTATGTATATCTTTATCAACCTTTTTATTCTACACTCGAAACATTCACTAACAAATCAATTTATTTGGAGGATGGCATGACAGTGACAATTTTAATAGATAATAAAAAATTGATAATAATAATAATAATAATAATAATAATAATAATAATAATAATAATAATAATAATAATATAATAATAATAATAAGAGTTAGAAAAGGAAGGTTAAAATGTCAACTTGGATTTGAGTTGGAGAATGAAGGTTACACGTGTGGACCAGAAATACGAAATACGAAGATGAATACAGAGAGTAGGGTCCATACTGAAGGTAATGGTATCTGCACGCAGCAATTCCCATGTCACTCATCTATCAGAATATAATTATTAATTATTATGTGTGCTAAGTTTTATTTCAATAATAAATTTAACAATTATACTTATATAAAATTTGATTAGATGTTGTATAAGTTTTTCTACACCTACAATAATACATAGAAATTAATCTCATAACTTAATCTGAATTACTATAAATATTTTTAATTAATTTTTATTAAAATTATACGGTATTAATATTTTAAATTTTTTATCTTTTAATAATTTGATTTTTCATTGTTAATAATAATTTGAAAGTTATTTTTCAACTTTCTATGTTTCGAACCTGTCATCAATTTACGTTTTTTTTAATGTTTTTTAACTTTACAGTCAAATCATTTTAGAGAAGTAAAAAGTAAGATAATTAATAAGTGAATCGATAAATTAAAATTAAAAATAATGACCATTTTATGCTATTAATTATAAAAATCAAACAGTGACATATTTAGATAAGAATAGATATATTTTAAATAATAAATTTTTAATAAAAATTTAATTGAAAATATCTAAATTTATAAAATATATAAAATTTAATTAAATCTTATAAGTATTATAAAGATAGTTTTTAAAGTAATTAATATTTAAATAAATTTATGCATATACTGATAATATATTTGAATTAAGTTCCATATAAAATCATTGGTATTTCTTTTAGAAGACAACGAAGTAAAAATTAGAGAAAATAAATAAACATAATTTATTATTTTAAATAAAGAGAATATTTATTATCTTATTTAGAAATATAATATTGAATAACATTTAAAATGCTTTCAAATAATAAATGAGTGCTAATTTTGTCATTTACTAAAATAGCTTCTACCGTTATTTACTTTTTTGAGATTAAAGGTCTTACATTTATTTTCCGGATATTCTTTTTTTTTTCCTTTTTTCCACTATCACTTTAAATAATACTATCACTTTAAATAATAGTAAAATAGTGTATCAGTCTAAAAGTGTTATAATATTTTTTATTTAATTTTAGTAAAAAATATTATGGTAAATGAAATATCATTTCAAAGTGTAGAATAATTAATAAATAAAAAAAATAAAATAAAACATAAAAAGAAAAATTAGTTTGAGCGAAAATTTGATTTTGCTTGAACAAAATTTTCTTCATTTTGAACAAAAATAAACCTAGAGAGCTCTTTTAAAAAAAAAAAATAGTTCTCTCAGGCGAGTTATATCTTGCTTAGGTGAGATTTGTAATATAAATTTTTTTTCATAATTTGGTTGAACGAGATTCATTCGCTTAAGCGAAAACATTAGAAAATAATTTATTAGAAAATAAACATTATATATGTCCAAGTATTAACATGCACTCAAGATTCAAAGCACTACATAATGTCTCTAAATACATCAAACCTATATACAACTATATACATGACAAAAAATAAATAAATTAAGGGCATATATTCCTTAAGGTGTTTCAAAACCTATATCTATGTATCTATATTGCTCGTATACATAGTATAGTCATCGTGTTTACAACACAACAATATAAATGACCGTAAGTAAGTGAAATAATATTTTTAACTTGAAAAAGTTAAAAGAGATGAAGTTAATAGATTTAAGAATTTAAATACAATTCTCAAGTCAAATATAAATAGGTTTATCATCCAATCACAATCTTTTATACTTTATTTCAAGCTTATTAACTTCACAATGATTCATTCACAATCAACATATCTTGATTTTCTTCCAATCCCCAATACTTTAATTTCAATTCAATCAAAATGATCGCATGTGGACTGATCATTCAGTCATAACAATAATCATATCATTTTAATCATTTTGAAGCTTATAGGTCAATATATAACTATGGTACCTTGATTTCCTTTCAACCCTCAATACATTGGTTTTATTTCAACTAAAATGATTATAAATCATCACACATAACATATCAATTTAATCATATTAAATCATATAGATGCATATGTAACCATGATACCTTGATTTCCTTTCAACCTCCAGTACATTGGTTTCAATTAAACCAAAATGATTACATATAAGTATAATTCAGAAATCACACATATCATCTCAATTCCATCATACGCAACCATATCAATCCAACAATTCACAATGTTAAAAAACAATTCTCATCTATCAAGCTATCAATATCACAACTCATACTAGATAAACAATCAACCAATTTCATCATAAGACACATCTGTAATAGAAATTGAAACTTAGGACCAAAAACCAACACAATCAAAACTTTTAACCTAAATTACTATTGAAAGACTTAAAACTAGTTTTCCTTACCTAAGACGATGATTCCCAAATCAATTCCTCCAACTAAACAATGACATCTATCAAAACTTTAGGATCTAGAACAAGTTATTCAAATAACACTAAATTTCAGTATAATCTTCATTAAGTTGAGAGGAACACTTCTCTCAACTGCTTCTATTAATATTGATGACAAAAATTTAAGAAAAACATATAATAAAGGATCCTCAAAGTAAATAGGATTTTACTCTAATTGAAATTCTAATCAGTTAGAAATAATTATAGACTCATCAACTACTGTAGGACTCGATTAGATTCTAAAACATATAATATGACACGTGGGAGTAAAAGAAGAAAGATGGAAAGGAGTGGATATGTTTTGTGTATGTTACGGAGAGGGATTACAAATAGCTATACCAAAAAATAAACAATAAAATAGACAATGTAATTACAATGCATAGATACTAATTAAAAATTAGTTAATAAATAAAGGTTTTAGCTTTCTATTTATTTCCAATTTTGGAAAGTTTGCACAATTAATTGTTAACATTTATTTTATTTTTGAAGAGATAATTCTATACATATTTTTCTTTCACATGCAATCACTCGTATTATTGTTATTATGCTACATATATATAGTATGAGCTTAAATCCCAATTGTAAAGAATATATTATTTTCCTTAATTAGTTATTTAATTAAAGGATAGTTTTACTTTTTCTATTTTTTAATTAAACTTAAATTTCTTTAATCAACACCAAGTATATTAGGATTTCATAAATCCCCCACAACAATTGTTCTATATTTTTATATTTTATAAAAACAATGCATGAAATACTCGATAGTTAAAGTTAAATAAGTGACTTGAAAGAAATCTCATCAGATCTTAACCTGATAAAAAAAATATGGTATTAATTGAAATAAATTCCTCGAATATCTAACAAATATTTATTTGATTATATTAGTGAGTGTTGAAGTTCCTTTACAAGAGTATTCTCATCATTGTTCATGCCAAACTCAAGAAGTTTATGACAAAAAGAACTTAATTATGAACACTTTAATGAAGTTACACATGATCTCATCCACATCCAAACTCCTTGCTTACTTGGATCAAACGAGAGGATGATAAAGAATATTTGTATTCATAATCTTGCTCATTCGAGATGAACTATTTTTCTAATCAATTTTATAAGGGATTTTTAAGAAAACTAATATTCATCCAAAATTAACAATTAAATGCACTTAAAATAGTAATTAATTCTTTGTCGTAAGTGAGAAAAAGTGTTGAATTAGTTTGGTCTAATAGGTTCAACTAAACTTCAATCTACGAGGAGGTTTGGTATGTCCTCATTAATCATCATCTTTATAGAAAAATGTTCATTGAATGTTGAACTAGACAAAAAGATAAACCAAAGCCAGTTCCTAACTAGTTAGAGTTTTTTTGAATAAACGTGAAACTTTCCCATCTAGGATTCAAACTCCATACCTACGCCTTTGTCGCAATGTTGCTTTACACAATCACCTATAGTTATTTATTACATAAATTATTTATCATATATTACCTTTTAAATTATGCTTAGAATGATATTTATTTTATAAATAATGTATGTAAATAAGACTAGAATATCTTATAAATAAATTAACAATCATTTAAAGATAAAACTTAATTGCTCAATTATATTTTATTATGGTTGTAATATATTATTTAGTTACAATAATATTATAAAATTTAATAATGATTATATCATTGTTAAGGATCATTTGAAGATGTTTGAATGAATTATGAATTAAATAAAAGTTGAGAAGAAAATATAAGAATATTTAGAACACAATAATCATTAACATTATTTGAAATAATATCCAATATGTTTAGTCTTACATAATACTTTGAAAAGTGATACACAGAGGTAGATAAAAAGAATAAGATAATTTGAGAAACATAAGTTTGAAAGGTTTATGATCATGAGTCAATTTGAAAAAGAAATTCATTTAAAAAAAATTGAAGAAAGATATGAGAAAGTTAAAGAAATGACTTTCAAATGAAGGAAAAAAAACAATTAACATCACTTTAAAACCTATCAAATATAAGTAAATAAATACAATAAAAAAACCGAAATTATCGAATTAGAGCAAGATGGTAAAAGATAAAGCATACATAAAAAATGGGCTTTTTGATTAGCATTGAAAACTAAAGAGATAGTTATTGGTGGAACAATGAGCATTATCTAATTATGACGGGTCAAAGTAATTATTACTATATATGAGTTACCATTATTTGCAAAATTACACAAATAAAAAAAATAAAAAATTTGAATGAGAAACCAACAAAGTGGGCACGTGGTTTCATCTAGAATTCCATTTAAATTTTTCTATAAATATATCAAATTGTAAAGTTTTAGGTGACTTTTGAATATTTACAAACACATGCACAACTACTACGTTGATCGCTATGACTCTACGATTTTATATAAAAAAATAAAAATGCATTTTCTTCTCCATTTTTACTATAATGCATTTTTTACTCTACTTCCTATAACTTGTTCTTCTTTCTATTATCCCTTCATTTTTCTATAATGCTATTTTCTTTCTATAATTTCATCACCTTTCTATAACATTTTCTTCTCTCCATAAGTTATTTTGTTAATTTATACATTTTTGTAGTATGTATTTTATTAATCATGTCACATATGCATTTATCGCTGTAAGATTTATATAAAAAGATGTGAGTTGATCATTAGTTTTAGTTTTCGGGGTTCTTGTTTCATAATTCCTTTTTCCAATACTTAATCTCCTAAATCTCCAAGATAAAAAAAAATTAAGTGTCTTTGAATTAACATTTTAGTTGTAATTTGGGCATTTACAGATTGTTGAATATTGATCAGTGATACAAGGACACCATTGAATCAAATAGAAATATTAGTAAAATGATTGAACATTAAAAATTTTAACTTTGAATCAATCTCCGTGGTTAACCTTTATTTGGCTATAATTTAAATTTAACGATTGGGTCATTCAAAAATATTTTAAAAATTAAGTTTAAAGAAACTTAGAATCATTATAACATTTTTTTCAATTTATGTACGGATTTACGTAAGAATAAAAATTTATAAATTTAGTATTATTTATTAATATAGTAGGTAATTATATATAGATTTTTTAGTAATATTAATAATTAATATTATTATTATATTTAATATTATTAAGATTATTATTGATATAATTATTAATATTATTTAATATTATTACTATTATTAATGTTATTATTAACATTAATAATAATATTTTATTACTATTATTTTTATATTTTTTAAATATTATCATTAATATTATTATTATTCATATTAATATTTTTACTTTTATTAATTTTATTAATATTAGTAATATTCTTATTAATATTTTTTTACCAATATTTTTTAATGTTATTATTCTTAATATTATTATCAGTAGTAATATTATTGTACTACTCCTATTCTACAACATTCAGAGTAGTTCACTCATATCCAAGATACGTGAGTAACTAACTCAAACAAATTTGTATATCTCGGTCTTCATCTGCATGACTCGGTAAAATACTGAGTTGGTTATTAAGGTCTTGGACAATGAAACTTATCAACTTCCTTCAACCCAGTACATTATAAATAATGCTCTAGTTATAAGAAGTACCCACGTTTTCATTCTAGCTTATTACTCGTTACTATGACACTCCAATACTCTCCTATACTCATCCAACCTTTTCATCTCATCACTTACTTACTTGAGCGTTGCAGTGTCTTTTATAGGTGGATCTTTCTCATCCTCGGATTACCAAACTCAGATCACTCGATACTCGTACTCGGGTCATGTCGACTCCAACTCATATCGAAAAGACACTTATTCGAATCTCAGCAAGAACAATTATTATTATTATTATTAATATATTCAATATTACTATTATTAAAATTAATATTATTAATAGTATTATTAATAATATCAATATTTTTAATAAAAATAGTATAATTATTAATCTTATTAATGTTATTTTTAATACTTTTAATATTATTCTTAATAATAATAATAATAATAATAATAATAATTGAAATACGATCATAAAGTTTAGTTGGTGCAGTAACTATAAGTTAAATATGTGTATTTATAAGATTCAGATTCGTATTCCTCTTATACTATATTGTGAATTACATAGTATATTTTAGTGAGACAGAAAAAGAACACGTGCTTTTCCTAGCCTACACCACTACAAAATTTAAATTAGAGACAAATTTTGTAATTAATACATTATATCTAAGATTAGTATCTTGTGTTGTAAGCTAGTTATTGGTGACTTTAAATAATATTTGTTTTAAAAATTGGTGACTTAACTTGTTGGTTAAGAATTGGACATATTCTTTATAATAGAAGAATAGAAATTATATTTTAAAAACTTGAGAAAATTCTATTTTTAAAACCATAGTATGACATCTTTCATGATTTGTCCTTTAAGTCTAACTACAAGTTTGACTTTCTCTGTGGTCTTCAAATAAGTTTTTGAAATTTTTTTAGAATACAATTCAACACCCTACTCTCTTGATGTACAAGGTGGTATCATAGTTTATTGTCTAAGGTGTTGAGAACTTGATAATGTAGAACAAAAAAATCTTGATGAAAGATATAGAAAGATAAATATTGCTAAAAGAGCATCTCTCATCACACCACTAACATTCATATGAGAATAATACCTTAGTAGAGGGATGAAATGGAGATGTACATTAAGTCTACTTAACACCAATTATGAAATGTCTTAATTAAACAAGAGATAAAATATCCACAAAAGGAGTGGACTAGTGAAGATTAAAACCTCATACATCTTAAAAATAAAGCAAGATACACTCTAAAAGTGAAAACAATAAATTTTCCTATTGAAGACAAATAAAGAGGTCTAGACTCATTGAAGTTTAACTATTTAAAAATGAAGGTGTCCATTTAAGGAAAATAACAACCTTAACTAGACAATACAAAAGTTTCACAATAAAGTTAAAATGTGGATGATATGTTTAGAAAGGTGTCAGTTCTTATAAAAAGTAGATGCTTAAAAATAAATAAGCGTTTTGAAAACATTCTTAAAATAGAAAAAATGCAAGTTTTAGAAGAAAGGAAATAACAAATGATCAAGAGATTATTTATTATGCATATAGAAAGTAAGGTCATAAGATATGAAAAGGTAGTAACCTTAAAAAGAAGAAAAGTTTAATGCACAAGAAGACTCATATTTCAACCAAAGCTTCACTTGTTCAAATGAGGAAGAAACAATTTTTTTCGTTATAAACAATATAGAAAAAAATTAATGAAGGTACCTTTTAACTAAGTTATATACTTAAAACTATATTTGACTCTTTCACTAATGAAAAAGATGAAATATCTTATGAAGAACTTTAAAATTAAAATGTTATATTTGAACAATATATGAAATCAAAACAAAAATTAAAAGATCTTTTTACTAAAACAAAAATCTAAGAGGAGTAATAATTTTGAAAAAGAAATTTATTCTTTAAAATTGCCTAAATCAAGTGATCGTGTCATCATATGATCGATATAAGAGAATATTATCTATTTGAAAAATAAATTTGTAAAAGAAATTTTCATCTACTATTCATTTAAATAAATAACAAAGACATGATATTTATTGACAAATTTGGATATACAAATCTCATATGTTAACACAAAAAGAAGTTACACGTATAAGAAAGGACTCAAAGATTTTGATATAAAAACTCTTATAATTTTTGTTGCACATATCCTTGTTTGAAAACAGGCCAAAAGTTTAATGGAGGGAGAAAACTCATGTTCTTAAACTTTAAATCACTTAGAAAAGGATTTTGAAGGCATAAAGATGATGAAGATTTTGTCGTCCCTTCTAGACAACATAAGAATCCCTAAGTTTGATTAAAAAATAGATTAAATAGTCTTTTTATCTTACTATTATGATGATTTCTTTTAATTTCAATCACTAATTTCAACATTGTCAATTTGGTTAACTTTTTTTTTTATTCTGGAAAGAAAGCAAGTCAATATATTCCATTTTACCAAATAGATGATAATAATATTATAATAATAACACATGAAATGAACAATAAATAACATATTATCCGTTAAAATTGACTTGTTAACAAGTCATATAACATAAACAATGAATATCATATTTCACTACAAAAACATTATTACCATAAATTTGGAAAAAATAATTGTAGTGACTCTTTTATTAAAAAACAAAAACAAATTAAAATTATTCAAAATAGTAAAACTTTTAAAAATTTAACAAGATATATAAAAGAGCTTGAACTTTTATCATTATATAAAATTAGTTTTAGTGTATGAAATTTAAAGATTGATGTAATAACGGTAATAATCTAAAAAATTGTGTTTGAGTAGAAGTAGTAAAAGTGAAAGGAGTCTTTGAATATTTTATTAGTAAACTAAAAATACGTATTTATAGAAAAAGCTAATGGTCAAGTATCATTCTCACAAAACCACTATCTCTCTAAAAGCTTGTTCAACATTTTCTCTTTACCTTCTCTCTAAAACACTACTTCCAACTTTCATCACTTTGACGAGCGAAGGTCACTAGTAGACTCCTAGTGTCGAGGAGAACAATTGTGTCCAATTAGAAACTTCATTAGAGTAATTTTAATTCTACAATTTTTCTCCTTTGAGTTAGTTTTCAATTTGTTCCTTGGGTTATTATATAGTTGTTGCATGTGTCCTTAAAGACTTCAAGCGGAGTCTGTACTGGTTCAACATATTTGTAGTGTAGTCTGATCATTGATCAGATGATATGTTATGTATTTAGAGTGCTTGTGCTTTTTAGACTTTTGGAGCTCTCTTGAGTGTATCCGCTCTAATTAAGAAGGGAAGTTAGCTAGTAGATGGATTTTGTTTTGTGCTTAAATATGAACCCTAAGTTAGAAGAGATGATAGTGGTGGTGAATGAATGACCATATCTGTTCAACATACTATGTATGTCTGAATTGGTGCTAATTTTGAAATGAGATGAATTGTTTGAGTTAGTTGTGATAGCCCTAAACCCTAAACCCTAAACCCTAAACCCTAGATTTTTATGTAGGAATTTAGGAACAAATAGGTACATATGTATGATTTGTAGGCTGTTAGAACAGTTATAAAAATGCAGGAATTATTGTGATTAGTGTATTCATAAAAAATGCTTTAATGAGAATGGTCATGAGTTAGAATTGATTTAGAAAACATGTGAACAAGATAGTTTATTCAATTAGGTTTCATGACTTGTTTTGGAGAGGATGAAATTCTTGAAGAAAAATGCATTGCTAGTTGATAAAAATGATGTGTTAAAATTGTATTTGAATGTTAAATAAGGTAAATCAAGTTAATTTTGGATGGTGGGGGTATGGTGCAGTAGTTAACTCTTTTGTAAAACATTTTTCTGCATATTTCGCTCAAGCGAGAAAATTCTCACTCAAGCAAATCTAATGAAAATTTGGACCTGCTCTCAAGTTTATTTTCACTCAAGTGAGGAGATTCTCGCTCAAGCGAAAATAGTACTGGAACTGGATTAGTTTTAGGGTCTATTTTCGCTCAAGCGAGGGAATTCTCGCTCAAGTTACAATATTCTTGCTCAAGCTACAATGTTCTCGCTCAAGCTACAATATTCTCGCTCAAGCTAAAGATTTTTTTTTTTGTTTTGATTGTTTAATTCTTTTGTAATGTATTTGTAGATTAATAGAAAATATTGATTCATGATTGATATTGAATAGTATTGATGATTATGTAATTCTTGATATATTTGAGATTGAGATAGAAAAGTGAATGAATGAATGAGTGGAAATATATGCATATGATATGATATTGTCAAAGTGTTGATTGAGATGGTCAAGATCAAGGCATGCCATTTTCAAGAAATAAAATACCCATGTCTAGGTCAATTAGGATGTAGATTGTTTAAAGATATGATCAATAACGATTGATATCCTGATTCTACTAGTAATAGAAATCTAATAGATGAACATTACTAGGTGGTGAGAGTCGAAGAAGGTCTGAACTAGGCAATTGCAACTTAAAATATAACTAGTCAAAAAAGTCTCAGAGAGACTAACCTTGTCATACAATATTGTTGATTCATTGATTTGGGGATTATGTGGATTCACAGTTTGGAGTTGTATGACAAGTGCATAACTCAGAGTTTATTCAATGCACGAGTCTTTTGTTTATGTATGTCAGAGTCATGTATTAAAATTTGTGAATGAATTGTGTGTGATAAATGATTAGATATGTCTTTATGTGTTACTTGAGATATGTGATTAATTTGGATTATCTAAGATGTTTTAGAAATTGTTAGCTTAGCCTTTCTTGTTTGTACTTGTGTATTTGTTTTCTATATATAACGATTGTGTGTTACAATGAAACAGATGGTATTTGCAGAGGAATCTGTAAAAGATATTATTATACATAAACCGTCTTAGTAATTATAGAGTTCTTTTGAAAAACTTAGGCATTATGTGATATAAATATGTCTTAAATTCATATTAGTATAATTGTATATTTTAAAATATATGTATGAATTTATATAAAATATGTATATTTATAATAATTTAATTGTGTTAATATAAGCTTGTTAGGGTATTACAATAACTTTATATAAAATATAAGAATAATTTTTAATATTAATAATATTTGTTGTCATTAAAGTTAGTGGAGAATTTAGATAATGTAAGTATTTTCAGTTCAACGTATTAATTATATGAAAATGATTTATATCTTATGAATATCAATTACAAAGTATTTGCTTATTTTATTAACTATTAATATATGTTAGCAAATCTAGTTTACTATTTTAGTCTCCTTTTTCAACTTCTTTATATATATATATATATATATATATATATATTGTGCGTTTAGTCCTTAATTTTCTTTTAGTTAAATGAGCGTCAATAAAATGAAACAAATTTGATCGTTCTATAATTCTTTTTTCCATTTAAAACTCTTAAATTATCATTTCTATGGAATTTTTTAAACGGGTTCGATTAAGTTATCTTAAACATTTTTTCCCTGAAAACATGCTGACCAAAAAAGATAAATTTCATCGAAATAAAGAAAAGAAACTTTTGTTTTCAAATCATAATATCACATTATACGAAAAAAGAAATAATAATCAAACTTTATCAACAAAATGCCACTGACATTCTATTTTTTAAATTATATATCAAATTCATTTTAACCCAAACAAATGAAAAATTAATATTTTACAAGGGAAAAAAAATGTTGATAAAACAACTGGATTTCAAAATGGAGAAATTAAATTTGTTCGAAACATAAAAATAAATTGTTTCTCTACTCCACCAAAAGATATTTTTAAACCTAGGAAAATAACTGCGAATATATATTTTTTTAATTAATGCGCACTCCTTGTTCATAATCATGGAAGATCAAACATGAAGCAATGGATATTCAACTTTGTAACATTTTCACACATAAGCTTGAAAGACTTGAGTTGTTGACTTTAATTTCATCCGTCAACATAATACGCATGTTATATACTACTTTTTATTAGTATTTTACTACAAATTGTTGAACAAATCTATTTAAAATTTCAAGTCATAAATATATATTTTCAATGCCATCTCATACTAAATTTCAAGCCATCATTTACTTTTTAATGGAATTACATATTTAGGTAGGTGATCGAATCCGACGATGAATAGTACAATAAACACATTAAATTATTAAAATAAGTTTTAATATTATTTTAAAAAAATAAATTTTAAATTTAATTTAATCTTTTAAAATTAATTTATAAGATAAAATTTGTATCTATTTATATATTGTGTATTAACGTTATATCTAGTACTCTTTTAAAACACATACATTTATAGTTAAAATTATGCAATGTTACTTGACTTAACAGACTTAACATTAACTTTAAATAATTAAAATAATTTAGGACCTTGTTAGATTTAAGTTTCAAATGTTAAAGAAAAAATTTCTATTAAATATTATCAATTAATATTTTTAATTAATTTCTTGTCATATGCGAACTTGAGTTGTTTTGAATTTAAAACAAATTCTTATCGATTAAAAAGTTAATTTTTTTGAATAGAAATTAATCATTAATTAACTTAATATACTTTCTTCATATCAAATAACATGATTCTTATACTCTTCAGTTTGGTTATATCACTAATTAAATGAGATTAACTTAACAATTTTTTTAATATAACAAAATCAAAATTTGTGAGTTGTAGAGATTTTGAAGTATTGGGTATAACTACCAAAAACACTAACTATTTTCAATGGAGACTAAAAGAAGTCAAATTCATAACAACCAGAGTGGTCCATAAAAGCTATAATGTTTCATCTGCAACACCCATAACATCTCCGTTTCCTTTTCTTCACTCTCTTTGATACAAAAACAGCATACATAAACAAAACTCATGTTTATCACGATGGCCTCAACCATGCCTTAGGAATCACTCACTATCCCTCTTGCTTAATGCTTTCAACTTTTTCAAATAAATTAAGTTTAGATCCATTTATTTTTTACATGAAAACTATAGTTTTTAAATTGATGAAGATTTTGTTTAATAAAATAAAACAAATAAATAATTGGATCAAAGTTTTAGTCAAGTAAAAGCAAATTCAGATAATCTAATATACTTCCTCATTACAAAAGTAATTATTATGAATGTGGATCCTTCCAAGTTTAAAGGAGGACCAAACACCTTTTCCTTATACTTGGATGCTTTTTAATTTTTTATGGAATGTAACATCACTTTGCTTTGACACTTTTTCTAGATTTTGGAATGCTAAGTGATTTGAACACGTTTTTGTTTTTCACATTTCTCTCTTATAGATCTTAGTAGTAGGAATTTTATAAACATTTAATAATTACTTCAAATAATATTAAGCAATTTATTTTTAATATAATAATAATTTCTTCTCCTTGTATGTTTTATCGTTACTTTTTTTGGTACATACTTATTTTAATTAAGATTAGGAGTTATTACTCTCCTTTTTCAACATTTATGGGCAGCTAATTATCAAAAAGCTTAAACGTGGGTTTCTGTAAAAATAATTCCTATAAAATTATAATTCATTACTTTTTTTTTTATCTTTAGTATTATATGATTCTAATTAACCGTTTATGTGTTGAATAAAATATCAAGTCATGTGATGTATAATAGTTCCATAATATAATATAATGTTATTTTGTAATATTAAAAAAAAAACTTAAAATTCATACAATAAGTATTATTTATTTATTTGTTTTAAGAGATGTTATTTTTAATTAAAAAAAATAAAATTGATTTTATGTATTCAAATTTGATGGTTACTAAATTTTTCAAAATTATTTTAGACATGTGGAATGATTTGGTTACTGATGTTCATGTTTAGGAAAAGAAGTTTGGTTTGAAGATCAAATGGTTAAGACTAATTATAGTAAGCATATTGTATATCTAAGTAGTGTAAATATTCTTCTGAAATTTGCTAGAATAAATAAGAGTGTTAATCTTAGCTAGGAAATTTATTTTTATGAATCTATTATTTTTATTGATTTTACATAATTTGTTTGAGCGTTGAGTCATGCTTGGTTATTCAAGCGATGTTGGTGTTGTAGTAAGGTTCTAGAAAGACTTTTAGTTTGAAAAAAAAAAATTATCATTCAAGTGTTATTTTTAATGTATGAGTAATATAGGTTGTCACTCAAGTAATTTATTTGTAGTTAAAAAAAATGACGTAGAGGTAAATATATCTCTTCTAGAAAAATATCACTTAAATATTAACATAATATTTAAACGCCAAAGTCATAGTTTGAATGAGAAATAAAGTTAGTAAGTTTTTCTTCTATTTTAATGATAAATGTTATCTAAGTAACAGTTAATCACTCAAGTAATAATGAATGCAACTATATTATTCTAACTATTCTAACAATCCCCAAATATTAAGAAGATTAATTAATTATTTATTCAATAAATTTAACCTACCTTATTTATACAATGAATTCAACCTAACTCATTAAGATTTGTAAAATAAATGAACTTAAAGATAGATTTAATATTAAGACAAATGTTCCAAAATATGTCTAACTATTTTTTGTATTCACTAAAGTGGGAACTTTTAGGTTAATATTACTTTAAAATAGATAAAGATAAATTTAGTTTGATATGAATTGTTAGGAGTAATTACTTGCTTATATATCTTTGCTGATTATAGTTTCTTGATTAATTCTATGTAATTCTTTTTGTTATGATTTTCAAAGTATTATTTTTCAAAACGATTGTCATTTACGCGAATATATATGACAAGTGATAAAATTTTTCTATAATATCATCATTATATAAGCTATTTTTCTGACTGAGTCTTATGTTTTTCAGTGTAGATCGAAAATATTCTTGATGGATATTACATCGTCATCATCCCCAGAAAGAGAGAGAACGATGGATTCAATCCATAATGATTTCACGCGGATTACCAAATTTGGCTTTAATCAATTGCATGAATGCTTCCACTCTTCTTTTATGCATAGACACTTCTTAAACATGACTCACGAAACAAGTTTTATTTTTTTATTTATTTAAGTTTAGCTTTGATATCTTATTATAATTATAAAATTATATTTTTAACTAATTAAATTAAACTAAAAAATATTTAATATAATTATCATAAAGTTTGATATTTTTAATTATAGCCGTCAAAAAAATAATTTTAAAAGATGATAATATTAATATTATAATTAAATTATTTATTATTCATTCTCTTAAACGTAGTAATTAGAAATTAAACTCAAAACCATAATCATATTTTCTCAAACAATTCAAGCATGTTTATTGAGAACATTATAAGAAAAAAAGCTATTTAGAGATTAATTTTTAGCTACCAAATGAAATGGTTGCTAATTATGACCAAAATAGCCACTAAATTAAATTTTAATTGCTAAATAACTACAAAAATAAAAGTAATGATTGAATGACCAATTAAGTCAAGATTATTAGTATCTAACATTAGCTACCAAGGTTTTAGTGACCTATACCATAAATTCTAAATTGGTATCTAATTAAGTTAGAGACTAATTTAGAATCTAATGGTATAGGTCACTAAAACCTTGGTAATTAATATTAGATACCAATTATCTTGACTTAGTTGATCACTAAATTTAATCATTACTTCTATTTTGTAGTTATTTAGCAGCCAAAATATATAATGATATTGTGAAAATGCAATTAATTTAAGTAGCTCTATTTAATATTTATGTAAATATACCTAAAATTAGTTATGGAATTATCAAGTAAGTAATTTATCTTCAAAATTAAGGCTTTAAGTGTTGAACTTTATATAAAATGTTTTTTTTATTAAAGCTTATTTTTTATGGGCTATTAGTGTTGAAAAATATATACCATGAGATATTAAAAATTATGCCATATAGTTATTATAAAATTCAATAATGTAAAAACTTATATTATTAATTAGTGTTTAAAAAGCATATATCTTTATGGCAAGTATTTCGTAGTTGCCCTTTCCATTTCAAAGGAGATCTCATATTTGTACAGGTTCTATAAAGAACATATCTAGCAGGGCTTCAAGAGTGTAAAAATGACTTGTATAATAGGATCGTGCTTGTCAAAAAAAGACAAGCCTCTAACGCACCTGGACACGCGGAGAAAGTTGGACCTTGCTTATAAATCTCTTAGTTCATGGAAGACGATTCCTCTTAGCAAGGGATTCTATGAGTTTTCGTTTACCTCCTTGGAAGACATTAGGTATATGTTGGCAATTGGATCTTAAAATCTCTCTCCAATAATTTTGCGGGTCTTTACCTAAACTAAGGACTTCATTCCAACAACTATGAAGCTTACTAAGATGTAGTGTTGGGTCAGAATTCATGGTTTTCCTTTGAAGTATTGGCAACCCCGTGCTATTTTCTCTATAGCAAGAGGGGTTTGTCCCCCTCTTGCGTTAGATTATTGTACTATAAAGAAAATCCCTGGTTGCTATGCTTGGGTTCTTGTTGATGTGGATTTCTTCACTTCTTTGCCGTAACAACTTTTGGTAGAGCATCCAGACTGATTGATGTGGAGTATGAACAACTTTCATCTTTTTTTTTTCTTTTTGTAGAATGATTAGTGATACCTTATATGCTTGTAGGCACTACCCTCAAAGTGATATTCCTGTTGAACAAGTGAAGTCTGAACAACGATATGCTCCTAAGTCCATCTTGGAAACAAGGGAGAAAAATGTGAAACTATATACCGAGGTAGTTAATGTCATTAATATTGTTGTTGGTCATGACTCTAAATCATCTCCTTTAGGAGGTGATGTTGTTACTCCTATTAATGACTATGAGCAAGAAGATAGTCTAAAAGAGATGTCAAGTCTGGTTCATGATTTCAAACAGACCTCTTTGCTTCCAAATGTTGAGAAGATACAACATGTTTCTCCTAAGAGTGACTTGACTCACCTATCTGGTTTAATTCTTTCAATTTCTTTCTTCTAAATTGTATATTCTGGATAAAAACTTATCCCATGATAAGCATAAAAAGTGAATATTTTGGATTCTAATCCCCCTTGGTTGCTCTCGTTATTGCTATTCCAGGTATAGATAATAATAGTTTTAAATCGGTTGTTGCTAAAGAAAAGTTCTTATAGGTGTTGGTACGCAAAGTTTAGTTTTTAAGAGGTGGGTGGATATTTTGGAGGAGGAGGCTTCTAAATCAGACTCTGTTAGTCATGATGATCTAGTCCAATCACCCGCAAACTTGGTAGATCACTTAAAAATGCTTTATAACTGCTGGAAAAACCACTGAAATAGTTCTTCATGGTTTTACTATGTTAAGCTAGATGCCATGATATGGCTATTGATTTGGAAGTCTATGGGTTTCATTTTAGCTCTTCTAGTTTACACTTAACTGGTGATGGTTCATTCCTTATGGGACTGCAGCCAGATACTGGGAGTGTCAGTTACTCAAACTCTATCTTCTAAGTTTGAGGAGGATTTATTGGTTTCTAAGTATTGGGCCAATCAGATGGAGTAACGGTTCCCTAATGATTCAAATGAGTTGGAAGGGTGTCTTCAGATTTCTAGGAAACCTGAGAGAATGAAGAAGGGTATTTCCAAGACTGCTAGAAAACCTATTAGAGTAGGTACTACAAAGAAGAAATGATGGAAGGGTTTGTGCATTTCAGTTTTTGTTTTCATTCTTTTTGTTGTTTTGTTTTTAAACATAAGAGAGAAAACTTTTTTTTTTTTACTCTTTTGTTGGTTTTCCTTAGTTTTGTTCATTTGCCTTTTCATATTACCCTTGTGGATTAGTTTGGAGGTTTGCTTTATTTCTTTTTATCCATGAGTTTGATCTAGTCCTCAATGATCTTGTTTTCGTTTTCTTTTTCCTTTTAATAAATCCAAGTGATGACTCCTTGTCTAGCATGAGCTTTAATTAAAATATTGTGTTAATGGAAGTTAATATTAAAAAGAGAAAAATATAAAATAATTAATTAAATCAAACATATTGTTTACATAAAAGTAAAACTATTATAATAAGATAAAAAATGAAAATAGAGTAACTTAGTATATATATATATATATATATATATATATATATAT
>Ga0099824_1000874_pt1 | contig 39729 bp, 10 predicted proteins | sample SiratrowhiteBW_FD_76837 | JGI IMG/M metagenome (GOLD analysis project Ga0099824, IMG submission 76837) | Root nodule microbial communities of legume samples collected from California, USA - Siratro white BW | ecosystem: Host-associated > Plants > Roots > Nodule | place: USA: California... | reverse complement strand
TACGACCGACTCAACGTCCGCACCGGCCACTACACCCCCATCCCCTCCGGCTACTCCCCCCTCCAACGCCCCCCCCCTGCATACCTCACATACAGCGTCCTCCACCCCGACAAGCCCGCTAACCCCTCCCCCCCCCACCCCCTCTTTCCCCCTCTCTTCCCTCTCCCTCCCCCCACTTCCTTTTTTTTTTTTTTTTTTCAAATAATAATTTTTTTTTATTGTTCACTCAACTTAATTAAGTCCTTTTTGTATAAAAAAATACCACCAATTTTTCAACTATTTGTACTCAGTCTATGTTCGATGTAAACCATAAGCGATTCATTATGAAAATAGTTTACAAAAATGTAAAGTAATCATTTAAAATACAACAAAAAAAATTAAGCAGACTTGTTTTGGCATGAAAGTGTTTCTTATTTAACTCATATCGATCTTAGTTTTATAATAGTATATTACAAACTTTTGTAACCGGAGATTTTCTAAATTTAGAAAAAAGTAATTTAATTTTTAATGAAAATGTTTAAAATACACATATACACTGTGAAAGTTTCTGCACCAAATTATTACTTATGATATTATAATGACTTTTCATATGGTAGTTTTTTTTTTCATAAAAAATCTACATATTTACCTTATAAAATATTTATATTTAGATTACAGTCCAAAAATATATGTTTGATACTTTCACAATACTATCTCAAATATGATTACATATCATAATTTACATTTTAATTAAATTTACTACTGCCAACGATAAATTTGGAAGAACTCAGAACATTTTAATTGAGCTATAATTCTAATAACAATAATAATAATAATAACTTTGAAGGAATTGAACTGGTTTTAACGCCTCTGGGTTCAACTCGTTGGTTTGACTCGGTAGAGTGATGAGTTGGAGCACCGAGTTGAGCTCGTGAATTATCCGTGAGAGTTCGTGGTGTTTTTTTTGTCGGCAAATAGGATCTGCATTCGGGTCTGCGAATTTTGGCGAAACTTTCCTGACAGAGACGATTTTACCGCGCCATTTTTCCTAAATTTGTTAAATATTTTTTTCATCGAGCAGAGGTCACGTAGGTTAATTTAATTTGGATTTTATCAGTTGTATTTTTCGTCCAGGTGTCTGCCATGCAACCTTCTCGATTTTTCCTTTTACTTTTTGGGGCTATTCGGTAAAAAAAAAGCCCTTTAAAAGAAGACGAATCTTGTTTTTGTTTGTTCTATTGGGATGAATTATTGGACCCCGACATTCGATTTTGTAGAAAAATAGTTTCTGGTTTGGATTTTCGATTACATTAATGGCGGAGTGGGTACCAAAACATAAAAAATAGAAGTCAACAACCCAATTATGAAGTAAGTGTTGAGTCTAAATCCATGGGCATTATAAGAATGATTAGGGAATTATGTTAACTACCCCATTACGACAATATTCTAACTATGGTGGTTGTGAAATTTTCCATAGGACAATGAAATTAATAGTGGTGATGGCGTCAACAAATTCCAATCTGGGAAAGAAGAGGAAGATAAGGAACAATGCAGTCCAGTGTCTGTTCTAGACCCACCCTTCGACGATGATGATAACGACCATGGAGAGGATGCCTTTGATTTGGACTGTAGCTATGCCAATGTTGAAAGTACGTCATTGTTTTCATATATTGTTTTGGTTTATTTTCCACCATTTTATGTTGTGTGGTCGTTTTCCATCAACATGCCATCGTACACGCCTCTTCAAAATTCGTTGTCTGTTACAAAATACCATAAGGGGGGCTGTCTTGTGGATATCATTTCTACCAATGCCACCTATCTCTGTGGGTTCCATCCAACGATTGCAATAGCTCATCCCCCAACATGCATTCGCATTCAATGTGAAATTGCCCTACTCTCTCTTCACAACTACACATTGTTGCTATACTAGTGTTGTTATAAATTTCCACATGCCCCACAAATTTTTTTTCCTGTCAGAACTTCTGATACTTCCATTCAATGTGCTGTGTAAGGTTTCAGCAACTCAACAATTTTTAATTTCCTGAACACCAAACCATGTCACACGTTGCATCTTAATGGCTCTCTTTTGTGTATGATTCATCATTTTATCTAATGTGTAAAAGAGTGGCATGAAGAGAGCATTTTTGTTTATCTCAGTACCAGTGCTTCAACACCAATTTAGGCATCCTAAACTTTATATGCTTCAAATAGCAGCTAAAACTTTTCTGTTTGTACTTATTGCTGTTTATCCATGCTGAGTTACTTAAACACTGAACTTGAAATAGATGCAAGAAAGGTTGTCAGTTCTGTACAAAAAAGAGATTGCTGGAATATGATCTGTGTGCAATGAATGTCTCTAACCAGTTTTACAAAATGAACTGAATGAGGATGTTTATATTGATTTTCTTTTCTTTGTATTAACTTTTCAGGAACTACGCAGCATCTGCTAGACAGGCTTCGTAGATTTGAGAAACTTGCAGAGTTAGATCCAGTGGAGCTGGAGAAGAGAATGTTAGAGCAAGAAGAGAACGAGTATGAAACATTTATGGAAGAGGATGATTACGATGATGCTGACAGCCACAGAAAATGTGGTGAAGAAAAGGTTGTTGGGGAAAGTGTGGTGGATGAGATGCAGCAGGCACCTGAGGACCTTAAGAGGCTGGTTTATGATCTGATCATGGAGGAAGAGACAGAAGTGAATTGTTCAGAAGAGAGGAACACGGTGGTGATGAGGAGGGTTTGTAGGAGACTGGAGTTATGGAAAGAAGTGGAGTGCAACACCATTGATATGATGATTGAAGAGGACTTTTCTAGAGAAGAAGGTAGGTGGAAGAAAAATGGTGAGCACACAGGGGAGCTGGTTCAGGATCTTGAGCTTGCAATCTTTTGCTGTCTAGTTGAGGAGCTTTCAGAGGAACTAGTATGTTAGTGTGAGAAAATTTTGAAGCAGCTGAAGAATTTAGAATGAATGATTATCTTTATTCTTTTCACTAGAAGATTACATTTCTAACTTGCACCTTATTTGATCAGGCTAGTTAGATAAGAAGAGACTAAAAAAGGATAATTTGGATGGGGAGAATTTGGGGGATATGTACATGATTGGTGTATGTAAATCACCTTTAGTAGTTAAGAATACTATAATTTTTGCAGTTATTGATCCTCACCCATTATTCTATTTAATATATCCACCTTAGTAATTTATCTTTACAAACATGCTTATCAAATCATAAAAGAAAACATCTTCCATTGCATGTACTAGTTGCTCCTTTCTTTATTATTTTTTTTTTTACATGACTTGAATTATTTAAGGTTATTTTGACAAAACCTTTTGATCTAAATAAGATAAGTAAACCCCACTTTACTTCTAATTACAATAAATAATTACATATACATAACTTAATTAAATTCAAAATAAAGTAACAATTAATTAGCAAAAAGCATAACTAATATGTTGCATTAAAATTTGAGAATAAAAATTATACATATATATATAATCCCAATAATTAAAAGAAACAAATAATACAAGTGTTTGGTAGGATTACAAATGTGTTAATAACACCCTGTAATTGAAATTCTAATTATTAATAAAAAAAATGCAATAGGGATAATATTATTAAGATTTATGGATTTTAACTATAATAATATTGGATAGTAGAATAGTGCATTAGAGGTGGCATGGTTAATATTTGTAAGTTTTGTAGAGTGGTTTGAAATTCATCGTATGGTCAATTTGTCTTAACAAGATGAATAGAGTAAAAGGCATTGGTGGTGAAAGAAATGATTGTAACATGCATTGTAGACACAATGATTTAGTTAGAATAGTTATAAGAGCTTGTCAATACGAACATTTTGAAAACGACTAATGAGGTTTATCTCTTCTGCTTTTGTCGCATTAATTTTCTTTCCCGAGATTGGCTGGTGTAGTAGTAATTGATAAGCAGCCTATCAACGAGCTTTGTCTGTTTCATTTTTACTTTTTTTTTTCTTTTTTCAAGAATGTGTTAACCATGTGCTCAAACTCGTGTAACTCACATATTATTATTTTTTTTTCAAACTGTTTATAATGTTAGGTAGTGGTAATTTATTCTTCATATAAATTACTTTAATTTAAATTATTTTAAGTACTATGTACATATATGCTAATTATTCAACTATCATAATTATTAAATAATAGTATAATGCATATTAAGTGAACTAGACTATTTTAGTAAACTTGTATAGAAAAAAGATATATTTATTGTTAGTGTTGATCAGTAAAAGTATTGAATTAGAGATACTTAGAATGGATGTAATATCTATCTTATCTTCAATGTATTAACAAAATTACTTAATTTTCTATTATTAAAAATAGTAGTTCAGTTTCCTGAAAAAAGAATTTAGTAAAGTTGATTTAATGTTATACAAACATATTTTAAAATAATAATATTAAATAGGAATGAATTAATTGTAATGTACTTATATTTATTTCTACCAAAATGATTATTTGTTTTTCATATATATATATATATTTAAGTGCAAAAGACACATTTTTTTAATAATATAAGTGGTAAATAGTATTTAACCATTCTGTCAATAATTATCTTCTCATAATATTTCTCAAAATTATAATAAAATAAATTCGATTTAGTTATTGAAATAATATCTAATCATGTATTTAACATGATTGTTTTTCTAGAAAAAATATACTAGAAGAATAAAATAATGAAAAAGTATTTCGTTTCATTTTTAAATGGTTTGAATTGATAACCTCACATAAATAATGTGATAAATCAATGCAGTTTGCAAAGGTTTAATTTATTTTCAGATATTATTATTATTATTGCATAGACATTTAGAAGAGATCCTTTTCACACATAAAAATTGGCACGGGAGAAATTTTTTCTCTTTGAAACAATCCTTTACGTGGCTTAATATTATTGTAAAGTATATGTATGAATAGTTTACTTTCTTTGTAGAATATATATTTTTGTAATTAGTTTGTGTTTGACAATATCTACTTTTGTAAGAAGACACACCAAAAAGGTTTTTTTTTTTTTGTTAGTCACAGTCTAAAAAGGAAATTGAAGCAGGAAAAACAAATAGAAAAATAATAGGAAGTGAAGTTGTTTGTTTGAGGTGATATAATAAAAAAGTAGAAAGTTTAAATTATTATATATTTAATTGAAAAGAAATAAAAGACACTGATCTTTATTAGATTTTTAATAGAATGATACTGATCTCTTCTATATTTTTATCAAAGTGATACTCTCTTCTCTTATTTTGTTTAAAAAGAATATATTGACTAAATCTTAAATAATAATTATAAAATTAAAAAATAAACTTCAAAATATAAAAATTAAATATTTTTATAAAAATTTAAGATTTTAATTACTACATTTTAGTATAACATTTAAATATTATATTGTTCATTAGTTATAAATTATCCTATAAAATATTAATAAAATATATTTTAGGAATATTATTTCAATATAAGTCTAAATAAGATGTATAAAGAGGTATAATTATAAGTGCTGAGATAATGCTTAACCACATCTATGATGATGTATGTGAAGAAGATTTTGATTTTTTATCAGGATTGTAATTGTAATTTAAGTGTTAATTAGATTATAAATAAGTTCATATGTTTTCAATTTCAGATTAGTTTTTGAAAGTTGATTTTGATAAATTTTGTAAGATATGATTTTAAAGAAGTTTTTTTTATATTTGATGATGAATTGATAGTGTTTGATGTGATTAGATGGTTAATTATTGTGAAATTAGATATAAGAATGTTTTGAATTTTGTCAAACTTTTGAGTGAAAGATTTCAATTAAAATTAAATTTTTTTTTTCTAAATTTCTAGAGTGAAACTCAAGAAAGGTCTTTTCATGAAAAGTTCCTGGGTAGTAAACTCAGGACAAAATTACTTCTAAATTTTTAGTAACTTTAAGAGAGAGAAGACAAATTTTTAGCAGTTAATTCTCTTCACAATTCTGAATGTGAGTACAAATAAGAGTTGGAAATAGGCTTTTATTTATAGATTTGAGAGGGAACTTCTAAGACTCTTTAGTCTAGAAGATGTGAAATTAAAATGTATAAAATACAATTATAGTTATAATTTTTACACATAATGCTCGAATCTTAAATTTTTTAAGTATTTATAATCTTAAACTCCCTTAATGTATAAATAGTCATGTAGACTTATGATAATTAATAATTGATATCAATTAGACTTTTTTAATTAAGATTTTGATTTACCTAACATAAAAGGCTACGTCTTAGGACTCAGATTCTCATTCACGTCAAAACCTTAATACACCTAAAGAGAAAATATACAATCTTACAAATAATAGGATTCTAAAGTTTAGGGTTAAATTTTAATTGTAATAATTTTTTGAGTGATGTTTATAAGTTTGCATTTATTATAATTCTTTAATGCATTTGATTAAAATACAATAGTAGGGAAACTTCTTTGGCTTCTTGTATTCCGTGTATTCTAACTTGAAAAAGAAATTTGAAAAGAACAAATTTCTATTATTTTAATTATAAAAGATATTAAGAATTGTATATTTAATTACCATTAATTTGACTTCCGTGGACATATATACACTAACACGGTGTAGACTGTTTTTCTTTTTCTTTCTTGAAAAAAAAAATATTAATATCTAATTTTAATAACAAAACTACCAATTAAGTTCAGTATCTCGTGGGACCATAGGGTCTCAGAGGGCAAAAGAAAGTATGTGAATGATTAAGAAAATATAAAAAGACACACGAAATAAATAATAGCACGTGTCACTGAAAGGGCAAAGTAACTGTTGCTACCCCTCAACCCATCAACGTCAGATATGACATCATATTGAAAAGAAATATCCCATGTTTGGTATCACGTTAAAATTAAATAAATTTTTTTAAATATGTTATATTATATTTTCTACTTTGATGAAAATATATTATTAAAATTTAACGAAAGGTAAAGTTCAATATATCTGTAATAAGAATAACTTATTTAGAAATAGACGCACTTTATTACAACAAAATATAACAAAATTAATATATTAATATACAATTTAGTAAATAAAAGTAATAATAATTTTTAAGATATAATCTAATACGAAAATAATATAGTCTTACAATTTTTACAGATATAAATTTTAGATGCATAACATGATTTAATCTCCAAACATAGTTACCTTTTATTTTTAATCGCTAAATTTATTTTACATTACTTTTAATTCCTGTATCTTTTCATTTTAATCTTTGCTATTTTGTTTTAATTAAAATATTAATTTCTGGTTTTATTACCCATAATTTTTTTTCATGCGAGTATTTTATAGGACTAAAACACAATAACAAGAATAAAAAAATTTAAAAGAATAAAAAGCAATACAAAAATTTTAGAAATTAAAAAGAAATTACAACTATATTTCATACACCATATTTAAGCTCAAATTTCAGCAACTTTCATGTAGAAAAACATTTATTAGCATTTTCTGATCTTCAACAAGGGTATATTATTACTAAAATAAAAATAATATTATATTAAAACCTAAACATATTTATTCTTTATTAATTCGATCGACTTTTATAAAATTAATTTCTTTTAATGATTATGCTCCTTAATAAAATTGCTAAGAAAATTAAAATTATAAAATAATAACATTTCACTTAACAACCCCTACTCAAAGAAAAAAAAAAAAAATCCACGTTGGTTTAAAATAATATAGATGAACCTCATGATCCATGACGTTTTGAGTTATCTCAATGATCTTATCTTATATAAAAATATCAACGGTTGTTCGAAGCCAAAGCCAATGATCTTATCTTATATGACTTAAATTTGTCATATTTATTAAGAATAGGTTTTTATTTTGAAAAAAATTAAATGCGTTAAAATTGTTAAAACTAAATACTAGAAATTAAGCTTATGAATTGTGTTTTACATATTGTTTTTAAAAAATACTAGTTCCTAATTCATTCAAAAAGGAGTTAGAAAAGTAACTAAAGCTTTTCACACTTTGGTTTTACATATAAGTGACCCACCGCGTGTGTCTACATCAACGCAACTTTACTACTCTTTTCTGGTATTTTAAACTCCACACAATAACTCCGAGTCCAAGTCTCGTTTCTTTAAAAATAATATATAAAAATATTATAATACTAGTAAAAATAATATATTTAACTAACAATAATGATAGCAAACCTACCCATAATCACACTTCCTTAACAACGAATTAAATATTCTAATGAAAAAAAAAACACAGTTTTACATCACACTTAATATGTTGCTTAATGGAAAATATGTAAAAAATAATAGGGTAGCATTTTTATAGACACTGAATCTAGAATACATCGATTATTCTCGAGCTAATATAAAAAAAAAATATACAATTGAATAAAGAATTGATGTAGTATATTTTTTATACTGGTTACAAGAGCAACAAATACAACAGACGCAACATAAAAATACTAAATATTGTAATTTTTTATTGTAGTGATCTGTATAGGACATGGGTATTTTATGTTCCAAATAAAATTGAGAGATGTCAAAAATAATCAGTTAATTATCTGAAATTATGAGCTTTTAATAATAAAGATGCAATTAAAAGGTTTAATTTTATTATTCATACATTACAGTTTATATAAATTAACATTCTCAATAAACAGATGTAATTACTGTTCTTTTTATTAATTTATTGAGATTTAATACTAAATTATTAATGATGATTGAATTGCATTTGAACTAAGTACTTAATGTTTTATCAGAAAGGATAAAAATGAAGTATTCTGTAATTTTTTATTTTAGCTAGACAAGAGCGACCAAAAATTTTAATAACGACTAAAACAATTAGTTATAAAACTTGTATTTTATTTTTTTTTTTGTGAAAACTCTTTTTTTTTATTATAAAAGCCCTTCATTTTACTTACACATAAAAATTGGTTTGGTGATGTTGTAATCCTTACTATCTCATGAAAGCTTTTTTCTTAACATTTATAGTCTTCCTTTCTCACCATGCTATTATAGTTTTTGAATCACACTACCTTCCATGTTAAAGTTAGACAATCTAGACATAAAGTAATATGAAGTAGTGATCTTATATTAATTGTGTTACAATAATCTAGTCTTCATAAAAGAAATAATCTAAATAACTTCTAGTTTTAGTGATAATAAATAATGTTTAGTTTTAGTGAATTAATATATCTATTTAAAACATGTTTATCATGAAATTTTAGAAAACTGTCTATCTAAAGCTCATATAAGAAAAGACACAAGACAGAAGAAAACATAAGAAAAAGTCTTATAATAAGACTATATACAAATATATTATATGGATCTTTTAGCAAAGCTATTAGGATTTTAGGCATTTTCATAAAGACTATACATAAAAGACTTGTTTTTTGTTGTTATATGCTTTAAATTATATTGTCCATACAAGGAAAGCATATTTAAAGCTAAAAGGTATTGTAAAACATAAAGTATTTTAGGGGCTGAGGTTTTTGATCCCTCTTGACTAGCTCAAAATAAAATATGACCTTTGTGTATTCCAGTACCTCCTATTTATTAGGTATTCTGGTACTAAATTTAGACATAATAAATTATTATTAATAACCCAATATCAAATCCTTAATAAATTAATAGAAATATCCATAGTCAAATGTAGCTATTGAGAATGACAGTTTATGTGGACAATGATTTTTAACAGTTAAATTAAGCCCCCAAATTGAGCATTTCCTGATGGGTATAATTTCTAGGTTATAAATGGATTACTTTTTGCACCCAATAATTTCATTTGGGTCTAAAATACACTCCCTGACCTATATGGATCATATAGCAAAAATCATATTAGCTAAAAGACTATCAACTCATACTAAAACTCTCATAGACAACAAAATATCAACATACTACATATAACAATCTTATTTAATGTTCCTATGAATAAAAGGTCTGTCATGTATAACTAACTCACAATTTTATGTGAAGGATTAATATATTATGGATGTGCCCTTACTAAATCTATTTAAGTGCTAGATCATAGAAAAATCTTACTAAAAAATAGAGATTGTTATATCATAGAAAAATCTTCATGAAGACATCATTATGAAGCTTATATCATAAAAAAATATCATTTTTCATCAAGAGAAAAATGTAGAAAAAGAAAACTTAAATTAGCACAGGAGACCACCAATTTCATGTTTAACTTAAGAAAACTATATTATGGAAGCCCAAGCTTGCTTTTAAATAATTCTTTACTAATACAAATGAGCAAATGTTTAAATCAAACAAACTCATTTCTAGTATACATAAGCAAGTTATTCACTTTATATCTATACATTTTTCCCTTTTTATAAACATGAGTTATACAAAAACTTCATAAAACTATACATGATTATACAACAGTTCCATTTCCCCCTTATGCTATAAGAAACAATAGAGATTTTTCTAAAAGCATCCACAACCAACATAAGGTCACTCTCCTGCCAAATAAATTACCACCTTTTAATTATAGTTAACTTAATGGACAAAATAACACTTATAAATGGAGTAAAGTAATACCAATAAAAGATGTAAAATTTTCAAGTATTACCTACCACCTCTAAAAATACTAGCATAAGTTGTTAAAGGTAGAGTACCATGTATGGCCCAATCAATATTACATTTGACAATTAAAATCCCTCTAAGAGTTTTTATACCTTGATTTGTAAAATTAAAATATCTAAGAATCACTATCCTCAACACAATTATCCATTAAACCCTTTAAAATGTTCAAAGATCAGCCAACAGAAACTTCTGTCATTGAGCATCATTTAGATAGATGACAGATGCTTCTTAAGAAGGAAGAAATGATGAAAATCATTCTGCCACAAAACTCATGGTTAAGAGGATAGAAAAAAAATGAAACTTAATGATGAAGACTCTACCACTTTGAAGAGTATAACACCAGGATTTTTCTTTGTTCTTCTTAGTTTTGTATATTTGAATTTATAAGTGTAGAGACACAAGTAGCCTAGACTTTTTCTTCTTATAATTGTAAGATTTTGTAAAGATATAAGTGGGTAGACTTGAGCAACAAAATGGACCTTTTATTGGATGACCAAACTATTGAAAAACCTTAGAGAAAGTTGGCTAAGGCTTGAAGAAAGAGAAGCATAAAGTCCCACATTAATTAAGAGAAGCCATTTTTAAGCACATGTGGGGCACCACTCTTCACTTTTGGAACATCCTATTTTTTCACTTCTTAGTCCCACATTCAACAAAAGGGAGGTAGGCCATTTATAAATAAGATCTCTTGCACTATACACAAATCACTTTTGATTGGATGAGATTTTAATTGTTATTAATTTTTCTCTTATTCTCTAAGGTTATATGGAAGGAATCTTCTCCTAAGTCTTTTAAGAAATCTTCTTTGAAAGAGGAGCAAACCAAGTTTTTCTTAGAAACTTGGTGAAGTTAAAAAATTTTCAATCTCCTTGAGTCTTTTGTTGTGAGAATTAGAGAAGAGGACTCCATCACTATAGGATCAAGTTTTATAATAAAATCAAAGTTTATATTTAAATTTATTATACCATATTGTGAAGTTTATTATAATATCGACTCACACTCTGATAAAGACTCTAACATAACAAACCTACTTTCTTGTTATCTGTTTAAAATAAATTTTTTTCATTATAAGTAAAATATATTCATAGGAATACTACAAAAATATCACAAGATGAGTGTAGTATAAATTAAAGACATGTGTTCTTGTTAAAATCTAGTTAAGTGCTGTATTATAAAAATGTTTTGCTATATATAGAAAAAGTGACATTTATTTATAAAATCTTTACTATGAGTATTTTCTTAGCTCTTATTTATATATCTCTCTTCAAATATTTATCCTTACAATCTTATAAAAACTCTTTTGTAAGTAAGAGTAATAATTAAAAAATACTTAAAAAAATATTATCAAGTTTCAAATATTTATCCTTATAATCTTATAAAAACTCTTTTGTAAGTAAGAGTAACATTTAAAAAATACTTAAAAAAATATTATCAAGTTGGTGAAAAATAATGTCTTCATCAAGAGACAATAATAAAATAAAGTCAGAAACAATTAATGATGACTTTGTGTAGTGAGAAATAAATAATGTCAAGATTTATAATTATTTATTAATTTATTAATTAATAGAACTTTTATAAATATAAAGAAAAATTGGAAGTAACCTCACATGGATTATCCAATATAAAAATTAAAGTATTTAGGTGTCTTATCTATTTTCTTTATAATAACTTTTTATCAAGCCTTTTTAAACTCTTTAAAATTATCAAACATTCATCCATAAACCTTTTCCTATTATGTTCCAAAAAAGTTTATGAAGCATTTTCAAGCTCTATCGCACCACATTTTTAGAATTAACATTTGTTCACTTTACACCTCTTCCTAAGTTATAATTTCTTAAATTATTTTTAATATTTTTTCATTTATTTATTTTTATCATCTATGCATGTTCTATATTGATTGATTACACTCTAAACCAATATGAAAAGGGTTTTTAGTCTTTGTGGAAATTGTTTTTTACATTAATAACATTTAATACCTGTCTGTTAATTGATATGAAATAATTAATATAAAAAGTAGATGCTATTATATTATTATTTTTATTATCACTGTATAGGATTTATTTTCTTCTAATTATGTTTATTTTATCCATTATATTCAATATTCAACTCGAGGAGACTTTATTAAAAAGAAAACAATTTGAGTAGAATAAACTTGCAATAAGCAGAATCTGATTTCTTTTGTTTAAAAAAAAAAACAATGACACAGACAACAATAACCAACACTTTTTATTTTTTTAAATTTAGTTTCGTTCACATGTTTCTGTGCACCAAAGTTCAGAGTCAGACACGTGCATCATAAAATATACTGGTCCAAACAAACCAATTTACGCACGATTCTCACACCATTTTGGTGCCAAAATAACATGTCGCTATAGTTCCGTCATGCTCAGTGCCATCGTGGTGCCGCAATATGCCACACAAGTTCTCTCACGTTTACAACTCACCAATTTTTTCCCTTCTAATATAAAACCACCCTCATCCAACACTTCCCTGTCTACACTAAACCTAATCCTTACCATTACAGTGTAAAAACTTTTGGATTAAGAGAGTGCACAGATGCAGAAACGAAAAGCTGGGAGGAAGAAGTTCCATGAAACACGTCACCCCGTGTACAAAGGGGTAAGGCAGAGGAACGGGAAGTGGGTGTGTGAGTTACGACAACCTAATAACAAAAACGCACGTGTGTGGCTCGGAACCTTTGCACACCCCGACATGGCTGCCGTTGCGTACGACGTTGCCGCATTGGCTTTCAAGGGGGACAGTGCTTCCTTGAACTTTCCCGACGCCATTTCCTCGTTGCCGCGTCTCAACTCAGGTACGTCTTCTGTTAGGACGATTCAGCTTGCCGCGATGAAAGCTGCGGAGAATCACCTTTCTTGCCCTGAGTTTCAAAAGCTGAGGGACGATGTTTCTTCTGAGGAAAGTTCTGGAAGCTTCTCTTGGGATGAAGATTGTTCGGAGTTGTCATCTCAAGAAGGTTCTAGAAGGTTCTTTTGGGATGAGGAGGAGGTGTTTAACACGCCGGAGTTGTTGAACAGCATGGCGGAAGCACTGATCATTGCACCGCCCGCTTTGCAGAAGGGGTTCAACTGGCTTGGTGGGGAAACCACAGTAGATTTGACTCTATGGTGATCAGTTAGGTATTTTCAGAAGTTTATGCAAGACTGAGATTTTCTTCAAAAGAAATCATCTATTCCATAATTCTGTAATAAATTTAGTATATAATATCTTTCAAAATAAATAAATTCAAAATATTATTAGAATACCTAGTTCCTTAGAATTTTGTATTGAAGTAGTTAGAGAGTAGCTTCAAGCAATTAACGTTGCTTAATCATTTCAAAATATTTTTGAGATTAAAATGGGAGATTTTGTGTGAACAGAAGATATAGTCCAATTTGAACTTTTATTACTAAATTATAAATTAATTATATGTTAAGTTTTAAGGGATTACAAAGCAACTACCAAAATAAGTTTAGAATCCAAATTAATTTCTTCAATTGAATAGTCTATTGGATTTAGGGCATGCTTGCATAAAAAAATTCAAAAAAATAATAATAGTAGTAAAATAAATAAATTTTTTTATTACTTAAATTAGCTTATTTATAAAATAATATAGAAGTATTTTTTATTAGCTTATTTTTAAAAAGTATAACTTAATTTAAAATTTTTTAAAAATTTACTTGCTTATATTTATTTATTTTGCATTATAAATACTTTTACAAAAGCTTGTGGAATTAAACACTTATATTACAAATCTTGCTGAAAAACACTAGCTACCAAAAGAAAAACACATATGAACACGCCTGTGATAGTTTTTTCTTCTTCTGACCCATTGAAGTTTATCTAAAGGAGGAATTGAAAAGAATTTGACACGTGCTGCGATTCACACTCTAAAAGTGGGGATCATTTCACATCATATTTTCTTCTCAACAACTACATCAAATATTATTTTATTCTAATTCTTCACTTATTTTTTTTATTATTATTATTTAAATATATATTTTATCATTTAAAATACTTATAAGGCAAATATATTTAAAAAAAGTGATTGTCCAGACATATTTATCTATTAAGAGCAATGTATTAAAAATAGTTACAAGGTAAATATATTTAAAAAATTGATTGTCCAAGCATATTTATCTATTAAGAGCATTGTCCCCCCTTGGCATGAATAACGTGGAAGCACAGGAGTCATCATCATATCTGTCATTTTCTACAGGAAATATCATTTCTAGATAATTCATATTAATGTTTACTTTTCAGTTTTAGATGAATTAAATTATTAAAAAATTAAAATTAATTTTAAAAATATTTTATTAAAATAAAATTGAACTATATAATTATTTAGATGAATCATTTTTTATGTGTTTGAACTAAATTATATAAACTTTTATTATCATAAGTTATAAATCAATCTGCTTTAAATAGTTTTATTTATGAATAATTTAAGTTTTAAAAATAAATTAAAATAGTAATTTAAGTAAGTTTTTTTTTTATATAAAAATTGGTTGTTGGTTTTACATAATTAAGTTTGGTAGGAGTATGATTCATTCTAATGTTTTTAACCCTACTTTCTATAGCACTGACTCACTCTCCCTCTCAGATTAAACTCTCAATTCCCAATAGTGAGTGAGGACCACATAATACATGTGATAAATTAAACAGACACGATTAAAAAACTATTTATAACGATTACAAAGGATAATTATGTAATGAAATCCATAACTATCCCTCTAACCCTAAAGTACTAATTGATGTATAATAAGCTTATTGCTTTTACTAAATTATAATAATTATATTAACAATCATTAAAAGAAAACTCATTTTTAAGTGATTGATATGATACACTTTCTTACACTATCTATAGATGTCCATTAATCCATACTTTAATATGTAACATTTTGTAAAATTTGAAACCTTCAAAATTTTGAATTTTGTTAGCAAAAAATATTAAATTGTGTAAATTTTATTTCGTAAATTTGAAAAATTTGTTTGAAGAGATTTATAGTTTTATAACTTGACTGTTTTACAATAATGTAAAAGATATTATTATTTCATGATACCGACTATTATGAATTTCCTAACTATTTTAGGAATAAACTCACTATTTGACCGATAAAGTAAACCCTCTCTCTCTAATTGCAAACAAACAAATTTATACATATTAAGAATATTCTTGGTTTCATAGGAACAAATATGTCCCTTTCTTAGATTAACCTTAATTATATTTACTGACAATGATTTATAGATTTAAAGATAAACGTGCTTTTGAAATGATATCATTAATTAAATATTTCAAAATTAAAAATCGTTTTTATTGAAGTTACTAAATATAACTTTTTATTTTCTTGTGCTTGAGTTGAGAGGAAGTGTTATTCAAATAATGTTTGAAGTCCTCAAATTAGGGCTTAAACAAACAATGTTATGTAAACTAATATTTTAAATTATTAATCATGAAATTCCAATTTCTCTTATTTTAATATATTTTTCATTTTAGGTTTTGAAACTGCTGTAGATAATTTCTTTTTTATTTCACATGTTCCCCTAACACTATTAATTAATTTAAAATATGAATTTTATTAACTTTTAAACTTCCAATCTGGCTGGAAAATTTATGTGCCACTTTTATTTCTATAAAATTAATTCTTTTAGCAATGTTTTATGTTAAAACTCCTATCAACTTTAATAGTCACTGGATTCAAGTGTTTTATCTCAATTATTCTCTGTAATGGATATACAAATTTTGATACTGTTCAGGAAATTTTCAATTGGCTTTATTTCAAATTATTTCGTTTTCAAATATATAAAACAATTCAAATTTACTAAATTTTAATTTTTTATTTAAATAAATAAATTTAATTACTATCAAATATAAATATTTATTTTAATATTAACCATTTTTAATAATTCAAAAATATTAGTTTATGATGTTCTTTCGTTGATGTTAGTAAACGTTAATTATTTTTTTTAAGTTTGCATGATCTTTTTAGTTGATGTTAATGAATATATTTAATGCACACTTTTAATTTTGTGATTTGGATTGTTTATTATATATTGTACGTTTAAGTGTTTATTTTTAGAATAATTTTGATAAATAAGAACTAATTGTAGAAGTGTTCAGCAAGGATCTATTTGCTTAATGAAAGCGTCATAGTTAGAAACACTTTAAATAATTTCGAGTGCACTAATGAGACGTTTTACGCCTACAAAAAAAATAAATTCAAATGCAAATAATAAACCATTAATCCACTTAACAAATAGGACTTTTTACATTCACTTTATCTTCTCTCACTTTTTAGATTTCAGCTTTTTAGTTTAGCTTTTGAATTCCAGTTCTCTCTACTTTCCTTGCATATTTACAAAGTTTTCTTATAATAGTTCTACTTCTGCAACTTCAATTCAAGTTCTTCTATTTGGTTGATTCTTTTCTGATATTTATTTAGATTTAAAAATGCAATTTATTTTTTGCATTTCTTTACTCTTCCCATGAGTTTTATAATTTACCAGGGTTCATTTTCTGATTTGATTTTTTCATTGGTTGAGATATGATTTTAAATATTCATATTTCAATAATCTTTGCATGTAATTATATTTATATGCTTAAAAACACTAATTACATCATGAATTTAAGGTAAGTTTATGTGGTTCTTTTTCTTAATTATATTTAATTCATGACTCTACTTTGAATTAAATATAGTAAATTAACATAATTCTCACAAGTTCTATTTTGTGATCATAATAGACCTAGAAATTAATGATATTCACGAACTAATGGGAAAAAGTTGAGAATTAATCACTGTTTTAGATAGATGTTTTAATAATACCTTTTTTTTTTCTTTTCTAGTGTTAGAACTTTTCAACAACTAAAATTCCTTATAAACTTCCTTATAAACCGAATAACTTGTGAAAAAGTGGTTAGAGATACACAAGAAGCGAGTGTTTATGTATCAAATTTTTCCGCAAGTTTTGTAAAGTTACATTCCATGGAGCGGTGACAGACCCAATGATATATCAGAACGTTGTACAAAAATTACTTGTTTCAAAAACTCTCATTTTTTAATTTGAATGTGCAATTTTAAGTTATTTTTTTACATAATTCTTTTTAATGGTGTAATTTGAAAGACACTTTTAGATTATATAATTTTAAAATAAAAAATACTTCCATATTATGAAATCTAAAGACTTTTATATTATACAATCTGAAAGTCTAATTTTATAAAGTGATTTTTAGATTATTTAATCTGAAAGTTCTTTTTATTTAAAAACAGTTTCTAGATTATAAAGAAAGTGATTTTTAGATTATTTAAAAATAGAAAAAGTACTTTATATAATCTTGAAATAAAAAATAATTTATGAATTATACAATCTAAAAACTCTTTTTATGCAAAAACAACTTTTATATTATGCAATCAAGAAGTAAAAAAAAAAACTTTCACTACAAGAAAAAAAAACTATTTAGAGATTAATTTACAGCTATCAAATAAAATAATTGTTAATTGTGACCAAAATAATTACCAAATTAAGTTTTGGTTATTAATTAACTACAAAATAAAAGTAATGATTGGATTTAAAAATCAATTAAATCAAGATAATTGGTATCTAAATCAAGATAATTGGTATCTAACATTAACTATTAAGGTTTTAACTACTTATATCTTTATATTCTAAATTAGTCTCTAACTTAATTAGATACCATTTTAGAATCTAATGGTATAAGTTACTAAAAAGTTTGGTAGCTAATGTTAGATACCAATTATCTTAACTTAATTGGTCACTAAATTTAATCATTACTTTTTTTTAGTTATTTAAGAACAAAAACCTAATTTAGTGATTATTTGGATCATAATTAGTAACAATTTTATTTAATAACTAAAAATTAATCTTTAAATAATTTCTCTCTTATAATATTTTGAATGGGATAATTTGAAAGTCAAAGAAAATTTCAAATTGTACGATCTTGAAATTTTGGGTCTTGACTCTCATTTCACAATCCAGAAATAATGTTTTCAAGACAACTTGCTAATTTTCACATTTGTAAAGGTGCAAAAATAATTTTTAGGAGTGCAAAAAGAAATTCCTTATTGTATTCATCTAGTTGGGCCTAAATGCTGGATCAAGGCCACTATCATTATCACTTCATTTTCCACTTAGGCTGTTTCTTTCTGCATCCCTATGGTTTCATTCTGCACCTCCATAAAGGAATTAAAATTACTGGTTTACTCTTAGTGAAGAAAATAAATAAACCCTACACCCCTCTCTTGCATCCTCTCTACATCTTCTCATTCGCTGCACCCCGCCCTTTGTTTGATGGATTGCATATATAAAATGAAAAAAAAAAAAAGTTATGTTCACAACACAGATACAATTCCATTCTCTATGATATTGTTTCTTGATTTGTAAAATTTTATCTTCTCATATAGTTAAATATTGAAGAACGGAGAAGAGTTAAAAAAATTGAACTTTCTATAAGATAACTAGCATGTATTCTGAGGCTAGTTGTAACAAGAAAAGGGTATAAAAAATTAACAAGAATTTTTTAAGGAATATGAAAAAAAATTGTGTTTCAGATTTGTATTTATATTTCAGATTCTGCTATCCAGATTACAACTTTCATATTTCAGATTATATAATTTAAATGCAAAAATTAAATGTTTCTAATTATGCCTAAAAATTATACAATTCAACTATAGTACTAATTGGGAAAGTAAGTTCCAAACTCAAAAACATAAATTTCATAATTAATTAGACATCAGTAAAAAATTTGAAAGTTGATTATTAATTTCCATTAGCTGATGGAGTTAGTGCCTCAACTTAAAAACCTTGAGAATCTATGCCATATGTTATCAAACTCGTTTTTGGAAGATGAATAGTGGAAGGAAAATAATGGACACAGTCAAAAGATGTAATTATTAGGTAATAAGCAATGGTTAAGCACCAAGATAACGTTAATTATATCACCCTTCCATTATTGAACTATTGCTAAGACTATTTGTGCTTTCCTTTCATGTCCGGAATGACAAGTTCCTTTTCTTAGATTTGTACAACCCATTTTACAACTGTATCATAACATAAGCCACTTAATTAGTGGTAAATTATTTGCTACAATCATTTTGTACCTAAACTTTTTTATTGTGATTGGACATATCGTAGTTTTGGGACACATTAATTGTAAATAATTTTTTTCTTATTTCCTTTATTACCTTACGTGGCCGGTTTCTCGAGATTGCAAGTTGTTTATGGGTGATTATTATTATTATTTTTTTTTTTTTTGAGAAAATGGCCTCCATAATGGTTTAATTGGAAAGGGAGTGGATACCAAAAAAAGAGAAGGAAATGGATTTTTTTTTCTTTTGTTTTAAGAAAGAAAAGACAGCGTCGTGGAAATTAAACGTTAATTAATATCTTAGAAGATGTTTGTGTTACGGAATCTTACTGTTGCTAAGTGAAAAATCGGTTAAAATTTACTAGAGAATCATGAGTTTTATGGCTAATACGTGAAAATTGAATTTCATTTAGTTAATAAATTTCAAGCTAAATTCAAATTGAGATTCTGAAGATTTGAGTAGAGAAAAGCCAATTTTTAATGTGAAAGATACTTTTTAAGGCGAAATATCGAAGATAAAGTTATATGTTATTTTTTTATTGAATAACTTGATAGTACACACTTAAAATCACATATGGGATATGTTTCTCCAAAAATTACAGACCAGTGGATTAAATGAATTTTAGAATAACAGAATAATTATTATAAATAAGATTATGACGGAATTTATGAGGAGACAAAAATATTACTATTGTGAGTGATAAAATATTATTGAAAATCAAGTTTACTAAATAAAGTTTGAGCTTGTTATTGACAAAAAGTAGTAATTCATAGAAGAGATGTGAAAATAACAAGGAATGGGTGAAAGTAAATTACTAATATAAAAATTAAAGAAATTAATGAAGTTCTTTCCAAAATAACTATCTGAAAAGAAAAGAGGTTAAAGGGATATCATTAAGGTATTGATAGAAGAATGTTTTACATAAATATTTCTTTTATGTAAAGAAATTCTCGAAGTAATATTTAAATCATTCGAAAGTTGGAAGAGAGAAAAAAAATGTCTTAAACGGAAAATTTATCAATTGGAAATACATTATAAAAGGAGTTATTATCAAGATATGGATCCTCCTAAGTTATAATTTATATATTTAATTTCAAAATAGTGAAAAAGAAGATTGATAATAATGTGTAGTGTAAATTTGTAATAAAGATTGTAATAGAAGAGAATTGTCGTAACCAATCATTACAAGAAAAATATAAATATTATTTAGAGACCAATTTTTAGTTATCAAATAAAATAATTATTAATTGTGACTAAAATAGTCATCAAATTAAATTTTGGATGATCAGTTAAGTCAATATAATTGGTATTTAACATTAGCTACCAAAAGTTTTAGTGATCTATACTATTAGATTCTAAATTGGTCTCTAATTAAATTAGAAACTAATTTAAAATCTAATAGTGAAGGTTACTAAAACCTTGATAGTTAATGTTAGATATCAATTATCTTGACTAAATTAGTCACTAAATTCAATCATTACTTCTATTTTAATAGTTATTTAGCAACCAAAATCTAATTTGGTAGCTATTTTGGTCACAATTAGTAACTATTTTATTTGATAGCTAAAAATTAATCTCTAAATAATTTTTTTTTTTTTGTAGTGAATTGTCTATAAATAAATTTTTTATTATTAGTTAAAATTTAGAGTCATCAAATTGTATTTTGCTAGAGTCATCAAATTGTATTTTGCTGACGCTATGTTATAATAATGTTTAACAAACTTTATATTTTGGTTTAGATTATATTATTAAATAAAATATAAAATATAATTTTATAAGCATTAAATTTCACAAATATTTTGTGGACAACATTATATTTACATACTTTCTTTAATAAATGTTTATTTAGATTGACGATATGTATACATAATTTGAAATATTTAATTATATATATTTGATATTTATAAATATTTATTTTATGTGTGTAAAGAATGTTTATATTTTTATTTTTGTAAGAGTATCTCAAGAAAGTGTATAGAAAATTTCTTTGATAATATGTTTACTTCACATAAATTTTTATAAAAAAGACAAATGACAATCCTACAAATGAAATTAGTCTTGTTTAGTCTTATATTTTACTAAAGTTTGGAGAAAACTACCTAATTTAAACCTAACAAGTCATGTTATATATCAAAATATTGTATAAAGTAGATATATGTATTTAATGTTGTATGATAGTATCTAATTCATTTTCAAGCTTGTATGTGGATAGACCCAAGAAAAAGAAAAACTACAGAAGACTTCACAATAACACTAAAAAGATTTACAATAACTATTTTTTTCTTAACATTTATATATAGAATATTTTTTTTAAAAAAATGTTGACAAAAATAACAATAACGAAAACGATAAAACTTTTGTAGTCTTTAATAATCCTAAAAGTTTTAATTTGTGTGAAAAATAATGTTATGTTTGTTCAAAATCATACAGAGTATTTTTAATCTCGTATTTGTTTTAAAACATTATTAGTAAGACCTACAGTCCAAGACTCTGTAAACAATCTATATTCCTTTAGATAGTTTGATAACCTATAAAATTTATTATATAAAGCTTTTGATAATAACAAAAACATTCTAAATGTTTTATATATTATATGACTAATTAATAATCATCTAAACGTTCTAAAAAATATTTTGTATACTTTGATTCGGCTAAAAACGCATCATTAAATATTTTCAAGTCTTTTACTTCTAAATCTCTGTCTTCTTTCAACTTACATATTATTTTTCATTTTATGCAGGTTAACTTTCACTTTTTCCTGCCCCAACTCATAGAAATTTTCTTAATACCCAATTTGACATTTTAAAGGATGATAAATAGAAAAGTGAAAGAGAATTAAGAACAATTTTTTTATCAAACACATTCTACCAATAAAGAATACATGACTTCCTTTCTATCTAGTCAATCTATTTCTTATCTTTTACAATACTGTTTAATAAAATTGATATTTTCTTAAATTTCCCTAATTAATATTCTCAAATATATAAACGGGATACTCATAATTATGCAATTCAATGTTCGTAAAGGAGCAAAATATCATAAAAAAATTATAACATATTAATCTTAACCTCATTTATCCCACTTTACCCCTTCTAACATTTGTTTTTCAATGACTTGCCCCTAATCTAGCTAATCCTTCATCTACTATAAAAAAACAAGAATGTTTCAAACTCGTCACCCACCCTATGTTAGACCTTTCAAAGGTTTGAATTTCATCTTAAAACTACCATTGACAAAAATATAGATTATCAAACACTTCAAATACTTCTATATCTAATTAATCCACTTTATACAAAATCCTAACTTTTTTTCGTCATGTACATAATCCACTTTGACAACAACACAAATTTTTCTTTTATATCTAATCTCTTCCATCACTTCATTGACTACCAGCATACCATCAAGTAATCCTACATATAATGAAAGTTGATTGAATTGTTCTATTAATTTAATGAACGTTGATTGAATTGTTCTATTAATTTAATGAGACTTCTTTACCAGGTATGTGTGATAACACTTTTGGTAAAAACTTATTCAAGATACCTACTATATATATGTTTATATTAATTAAATCCTTGAGGATATTGCTTTTAGCGTTATAAAGGAGGCAATCTTTCCAGTTGGCCCTTCCTCAGTGCTATGCAATATTCCATGATTTCCGTTTTAAAAGTTTTCAAGAAGTTCTTAATAAACGTAAAGGACCAAGACTTTTACTACTCAGAATGTCACACAGCTTCCTTCACCTCTAATCATGTGAACACAACTATTAACTTTGTGTGTTATCCTGAAGTGATATAACGGGGAATTCTAAGTCCCCAATGCTTTTTCTTTGAATATATCTTTAGAAAGATTTGAACTTTTTTTTACTATTTCGGTCTCTTGAGACCACTAACTTTATACATTTAAACCTATCATATTTCTATCTCTCTTCTATTAATCATTATATTGTTAGATATCTAAGTTTGAATCTAAATTGCACATTGAATAAAAAAGAAAAAGTTAAATAATATATAAGAAAGAAGATCTATAAATATATTGTCTTAAGGTTTTGGATAGTCAAGGTGGTGTCATTCCCTTATGTATGTTTGACCCATTTCTCCTTCTTTGTGAGATCTTTCTGGTTATATTCCCTCAGATTTTTCCAACAAATGGTATTAGAGGGGACTCTCACTTGAGGGAGAGATTGTTGGATATCCAAGTGTGAGTCTAAGTCCCACATTGAATAAAAATGAGAAAATTAAACAATATATATAACAAATAATATCGTAAATACAATATATATATATATATATATATATTTACCTCCACCAGAAAACATAAGACATATATATATATATACAGGATAACATACTATTGTATATTAACCAATTCAAACTAATACTATTCATAATTAAAATTTCTCTTCAACAAAATAAAAATTATTGTAAGCAACAAAATATCTCTCAATATACAGTGAAAAATACATACACGTTTAATACTTTATTTTCTTAACAAATTGTAATATCTTATTTGTTAATATGCATAATTATTTAAATAATGTCGAGAAATTTCTATCTACTTTTAAAAATTTAAATAACAACTGTTTGATTGAATTTATTTAAAAGCAAATTATTTTTTAATTTTTAAAAGAAAAAAGGTTTCGAAACATTTGCTAAATAAATAAAAATATTGCAAGCATTACAAGATCACGCATCATGACAAGTATATTTACTGTCTGTCTATGCCATTGTAATAAAACATTAGAGTTCTCGTTTGCAGTGGTCATAAATCATTTTGTTAATATTTTATTTTCTATTGCTATCAGTGTTTGAGTCTTCCAGAACCAACGATCGATTAATAAGTATAGCTATGTGAAAGAAAGATCCTTTAAATTGCTTGTTCCTTACTATAAGATATATTTGACATGTTTTTACAGAAAAGCACTTATTTCCTTTAATTAGAGCAAAAGTTGGGGGATGTAAATGATTTAGATTTGACGTGAAACTTTCAAATTAATCAGCATCCTAGCCTCTGTCGAAAAAAATATCTTTTAAAGAAAATAATGAAAGTTGTTTTCTTTAATTTTAAAGTATAGAGTACGTACCAAAAAATAATTATAGATAATATAGATATGTAAGAAAAAATATAAAAGTAAAATAAATTGAAGTTTCACATATGTTAATATATACATACATATATATATATATATATATATATATATATATATATATATATATATATAATAAAAAATTTCATTTATATTTTTTCAAATACAATATCTCAAGGGTGAAAATAAATATTTTATATATAAGACTAAATATTTATAACTAATCTCATAATGTTAATAAATTTGTTAAGATAGATTTATTAAAAAATAAATTTAAGTCTAATTTATTATCACAAAACTGAATTATAAATAATATTTATACATTATATAGTTTAATTTTATTTTTAATAAACGTGATATATAATCTTGAAATCTTGTGTAAGAATCGCAGAACTTCTTCTTGAGAATGACACTTCAACAAGGGGTAAGGTGGACCACAAAATTCATCTCTATATATTCCCATATACCACTGAACACAGAAGTTAGTTGACCCTTCATTCTTGTGATATCAAGGGAAAGGTAGGTTGGAACATGATTAGGAAACCAAACACCCCAACATTCAACGTCGTAATAATAAACTTTGCCACTTGCGCAATTGACACAAAATGTTTTTCTTTTTTGATTATTCCCCTCATTTAATAAATTTTACGTTGCAGAACCAACTCTCCTGATCACGGTGAAGAACTTCAGAATGGAATCAAAGGTATTATAGAACACTAGGGCAACACCTGAATCTATTAATTTAAACGATAGTTATAAACTAAACAGCATTTGGTTCGAAAATTTCGGGGTTAAGAGTTTTGATAAACACGCCTACAAAGTTATAAGTTCGTAAACCAGCACCAATATATGGCCAAAAAGATTGTTCACATCACAAATCACAGAAGGAAAAGAAAAACATAAAAACAACCTAGGAGCTAGCAAACCCTTCTACGTTAACGTAGACAGTGTGCCAGTTGTACCTATACAGATGGGAACAAAAAACTAGAACCAAAGACAAGGAAAATAAGAGCAGTACTCTTAACACAGATTACATTAATTTCGTCATGGCCAAGCAAAAGGTTTGATGTGAGAGTTCGCCCATATAGTTCATAACAGGATACCTTTTCTGCTCTTTTTTTCCTCTTTTTTACCATTTAAAGCATTAACAGGAGCTTTAACTTAAATACTAGGGCTGAATTTAACAAAAGGGTTTAATTATCAGAATTTGTCTTAAGGGAAATTCCACAGGCTTGTCTCATGTTCGATGTTTTCCGGGCTGTTGGGCTCCTCACCAATGTCAAAAGGAGGAGGACTAAGCAGCATTCCCTGAGCCATATTGACCAGAACATTCGGCATGTCAAAGATCAAATCCTCGTCCACGAACTGGTTACTCGTCTCTGCTTGGTTCTCTTGTACCCCTGAAGAGTTACAATTCCCGGTTGGCGTCTTCATAGCATCCTTCGCAGCTCCAGCAGCCGCCGCCGCAGCTGCCGCCGCCAGCTGAATGTCACGCGCCGAGAGTGAAGCGGGGACAGGAAGGGAAGAAGCGGAGTCAGGGAAATTGAGCTCAGCGTCCTTACCTATTATCAGATATGATACGTGTATTAGATACAATACGTATATCAGATACCATATATTACATTGACATTAAGGAAAACGAAATAAAAATTATAAACTATATTATGATTATTACAAATCTAAGTCCCATTTTTAATGAACAATGTTTTTCGTATTTTATATATACATGTTCCCATACTTGAATATCTATAATAATATTTCTTAAAGGTGTATCGTATAAAAACGTTGATATCGTATACGGACAACGAATAATGAACCGAAATATTAGTTAAAGAATGTAATTTTGGTTTTTTAATTTGTTTTGTAAAACTTAACTTTTATTTCTTATACATTCAAATTATTGATTTAGCCTTTTTTCATGTCAACTTATATACTTTTAAAAAGGATTAAAATATAGGTACTTTTTAAAATTTGAAAACTATTTAATCTGAATATACAGACACTAAAAATATATAAGAAAAAAAAGACATTTTTCCTTTCATGAATTCTTACCCTTGAGAGCATAAGCTGCCACGTCATAAGCCACTGCGGCCATTTCAGGTGTAGGGAATGTGCCCAACCAAATCCTGCTAGGCTTTTTCGGCTCACGAATCTCAGACACCCATTTTCCGTTGCTCCTACGCCGCACACCGCGGTACCGGCCGGTTCCGGAAGAGCCTCGGCTGCTGCCGGTTTCATTATCAGAATACATGGTGGTGGTGGTGTATATGTGGTGTGTGAAGGTGTGTGTTGCGAGTGAAAGTGGATGGCGAATGAGTGAAGCCATTTATGGAGGTGAGTTTAACGAAGGTTGGAGAAGAAGTAGCGGAAACGAAAGTGCAAACCAGTTGTTTCTGAATTGCGGCCTGTGAATGGTTCGGGTGTAATCCAGCTTGGCTTTGCCAAGGATTGATATCTGGGTCGAAGAGCGTGTTCTGTTACAAAATAAAAAATCGAAAAGAAAGTGAAAAGGGAAAAAAAAAAAAAAAAGAAAAAAAACTGAACTCAATTCGATTAACCTATCCAACGTTAAATTTTGTCCACATGGTAGTGCACTTTGTCAATATTGTGTAACATCACTAAAACCCTGTTTTCCTTTTTAAATTATTTCCAACAAAGATTTTCCAGAACATGGATATTTCTTCTTATTTATACAATGTTGTGCCGTAGCAGTGGCATGTGTTCGAGATTGCACATAGGACTATTAATGACGTAGGGTTCTCTCCCATCGATGGCAAATCATATTTACGAGGACATGTTTTATTCTCCAACCATTTAATTAGGTAGGGTTTTCTGATGTTGTCGCAAGTGATCCATGAGTATAATTTTCTTTCAGAGACAGCACAGTACGATGCTAGTTTTGTTTCGTCAGCGACATGGAAATCAATAGCAAAATTTTGATTTTAGGGATTTCTAAGTGCGATTTGATTTGGCATCATTACTAGTTTTACACTAAGCAAGGATTTTTTTTTTTTTTTCTCTTTTTGTGTTTAGCAACAATAGACACGGAATTTTGTTGCTGAAAGCGATAGGAGGAATTTAATTGAGCTGTTAACTGTCTCTGAAGAAACAAGTGGATATACGTTCAATGGATCGTGCGAGAGTTAGAATATCCTTTTTCAAGCTTCAACTAAAAAGTAGCGATTTCTTCTCTGTAAATAACTTTTAGTTCCAATTAATGTTCGGAATGAAAGAAATGGGGGAGCAAGATGTGTTTATATTTGGAAAGTGTTTCTTTTACAGCCTATAGAAATAAGGAAAGAGGAAAAAAAAACTGGTAGATCAAAAGAGCAATAATATAGTAAAAAAAAGAAAAAATTAATACGTATTTAGAGTATAAAGTTATCACGTGATATGAAAAATCAATTAAGCTTTCTTATTGTTATCAGTTTTTATTTCTGACCCACGTTAAAAACACCCTTAAACCAAACATTATAAGAGAAAAGAGAAAACTAAAGTATTTTAAAAGCTATAAAACGATAGAAAAATGAATGAAGATAAAAATAATAATATAAGTTATTATTTTAATAAAAAAATTAGCAATAAATATTTTCTTTTACTGGGTAAAATTCATTATATATGGGTCAAATTTTCATATGGTGAGTTTCAAGTAATAAAAATGAATATATTAAAAAATAATTATAAAAAGTGTATTGCTAATTCTTGTAGAGGGAAATTAGTTGTTGGCATCACAGTTTTTTATTAGACAAACAATATATATTAAATTGGATTCACATTAATATCACATGTTTTAATAAACACACTTTTTAACGTGTATATACGGAGCATCACTTTTATTTTTGTATGCCGTAAAAATCTACATTAAAATATCGGAAAGGACCAAAGGTTGCGTATTGGACAGACTCAGGGATAGTGCCTTCTGAATAAGAAACCCTAAAGGTTTTCGTTTTCGGGCATGAGTGTCCATAACATAAGCCACCTTAAGAAAATTGGATATCATCATAAGACCTCAATTTAGAAAAGGTTCATTAATAGGTGTGTTAACGTTTAGCTAGCAGTACAAGGAACACAAATTTCTTATCAAATTGGTAGAGAACTTTGGTTTACATATGCGAGCACCCAATGAGGGTATCTGCAGTTGTGTAGTTGTGCCCCTTATTTGTGAAAGGAGTCAATAGCTTAAAAGAAGGTGCCATAAAAAGTATATTTTGGTGTTGGTACTTGACCATTTAAAGTATTAATATTTTTTTATTTTTAACTTAAAATAATATTACAATTATTATATTATTATAATAGAGTATTGCAAAAACACAATTGATCACACAAAACCATATACACAACATCATAAATTCTACTTCATAAATAATACAACTTATGAAAGACAAGAAATTTACCATATCATATATTCATTGTCCTACATAATAGAACAGAACAAGATTTTAAAACCATTTGCCCCACCACATAACATAAAAAACGACCCTAGAATGCCATACATAAAAGGTGGGTGTCTCCAAATTCTGACAAATCACGGTCAAACCCAACATGCAAAACTGGTACCTAAAACCAATGTCCTTATAATAATCTGTCTATGAAAACCTCTTCATTTGTTAAAAAGAAAAAGCACATTACGCTGATAAAAAAAAATCACACTGTAAAAGTAAACAAAAAAAAAATCTATTCAGAAATTTATAAATAAGAAATAAAAAAAAAAGGATCCAAACACTAAACTGAAAAAACAAAGTTAATTCAACATTGAAATGCGGTATAATGCAAAAATGGATTCAAAATAATCAAACACAAATGATAAAAAAGTGCCCACACGAATGCAAAATGGCGAATAGAAGACTCTATATGATGACAATTCTCTACGAATTATTGTTCATGCTTGACTGATCTCATTTTTTAAAATTTATTCAACTTTGCGATGATGGTTGCATGATCATCATAGCCCAAATAAGATGACAATTTAAATGTAACTTGCATATCAAAGGTTTATACTTTGGGTGTATTTATTCAACCTCACCTTCACCTTCTTTTATTTGTATATATTTTTTTCACGAATTTTATGTGAGAAAATTTCATAAAAAAATTTACGGAGTTAAATTCTTAGAAAATTTCTCCAAACTGATCCATGAAAAACTTCACAGTCTTATTAGTGCGAAATTTTCCATGCATTTTGAAAATTTTTGTCGTAAAAAATTGTAAAAGAAATTGTATTCCAAACAGATTTTGCATATTATCCATGATTTTTTTTTTTTTGATAAAAATATAAATTTTTCTTTTGGTAATACAAAACATTACGAGCTTAAATTTGGATAATGATATATTATATTACTAGAATATTGCATTGATTTAAAAACTTAATATAGGCTATTAATGCATTACATATACTATTCTCTTAATGAAAGCTCTAGGCATTTACACTAACAATTTAGTTTCCGTCAAGCCAAAGTTATATCAATAAAAATAATATTAATACTACTCTTTATTTTATAATCAAATGTATTTATAATCCAAGTAAAAAAAAATTATTTCCATTGTTGTCGTAAATAAAAAGATTATACTTTGCTTCTGTCTTGGCCAGAGGAGTCATATTCAATAGGTCCACATGATGGTGGCTGGGATTAGGGTTAAGTGCATGCACTTAAAAAAAATGCATTGGTATGATTGCTTCTTGACCTATCTTATATGAGGGAGCAAACGTATTACCAACTTGTAAGCCATTAATCTAATTCTATATTCCATGCATAGTAAACTACACAAATATGAATGTAAAAAAAGTTTTGCCTACTTCCAGATTAGGAAAGTTGAGGACTGTAATTGGGATTGACAGGGTTTAGATTTTTGTTGCTAAAAGTAAATGGTTTTGCGATCAGCAACAGCTTTTAGTCTTGCTTCTTATTATTGCTCGCACTGGTTATAATTTTTTTTAACTTTAAACACAGTATAAAGGAAAACAGTGGTTAATAGATGTTTATAAAGTGATTTTAACTGTATGGTCAGGATAACTTAACAACTTTCTTAATTTGTATGTCTCATTAAGTAGCTTTTAGCTTTTTACTTAATCAAGCAAGGGAATCTGGGAATTAGATATATAAATTATTTGCTTGCAAAACTCAAACTTGGTTTACTAGTTTTCTTAATTAGAGGAGTAATTTCTCACATAATATATTCTATAATATGGTTTTTAATATTTAGTAAAATTTGATTTTATTTTTTTAGAGTCCAAAGTATACCTTAAAGAAAAAAATTTAAAATAAAAAAATTCAATACTAAAATTACTTGATAATTATATAATTTTTTAAACTTAGTAGTTACCTTTTGAGTTAATATTTTTGTATGATGAATTCTTGAATCTTAAGATCTACATAATTATCGAAAAGGAAAAGTAGAAGTCGAGAGCTTAAACTACAAAAGCTAACTTTTATATAAATTCCAGCTGATAAAAAAATGTATAAATTCCTTCTTCAAAGTTTTCTTCAGAAAAAAATTAAAAATAATATTCAAATTATATATTTGAACTGACAATCAAACATAAAACTAGTTAAGCATTACGTATTTTTTTTGTCTAATTAAAGCTTTTTAAGGTTTACGATCGTTTTTGTTCCTAAGGAAAAGTACTTGTTTAAAATGTGTACAATTTTATTAAGAAAGATCAATTTCATTACTTTAATAAAAACCCAAAAGGAGCTGTTTTCTGAGAAAAATAATAATAAAAAATCATGAAAACATTTTTTTTCTACCCTTTTATAAATGTACCTTAATATGTTGCCAATAAAAAATAAAAGAAAAAACCTAAGGAAAAAAGGTACGTGGTTTTGTAAATCCATATTTAAGATGTAAAAACAAGTAGTAAAAATGTTATTAAGATAATAAAAATATTATATCATCAATCCTCCAATGTATATTGGTCGCTTTACAAAAATAATTAATTGCTTTTAAAAAAATTATATTTTATAAGTTTAGAAAACTTTGAAAACCCTTAACTGCAATTTAAAGTAATGGTATTCAATAGCTAAAGGTTAGGTTTAATGGGTGTTGCGTTCATAATCGAAAATTAGCTCAAAAGAAGTGTAGTGACATTTGTAGGAGCAAAATTAATATTGGCTAGAAAATAAAAAATAGTGAATTTTTTTATGTAAAAAAATATATAACATTTAATGTTAGCTTAGATTGTGACCATAAGTTTTAATAGAAACATTTTATTTACGATTACCCAAAACAAATCTATAATTAAGTATCACGTAAAAATTGGGAAAGAAAACACCCAGTGTTCATTTTGTACATTCAACATTATGATCCAGTAATTTTGTGTAAAGGCCCTTGTTTAGTATTTTGGGCTTTTTAGCCCTCCAAGATAAAAGAAGAAAAACTACTAGAATTGATAACATCGTTAAATATAAGGAGTTTATATTTTGTAAAGGACGTACTAACAGATTGTATATCGTTGATGATCTCATTTAATTCACTAAACTACCTAAATTTCACATGCGTTAAAGATAAAATTTTATAAAAACAGTTTAATACGTAAAATATTGGACAGAGTTTTTTATTAGTTATGTGGGGTTTGTTGGGACATATATATCCCATGAGTAACGAAAACGAATTTTGGTTGAGTTAGTGGTTGGTGATGATAGGGAGGAAAAGGTTGGAAGAAGAATTGAATTCCGGCTAGATATGCAAAAGGGTTATGCCGCGATCCGCGTTTTCAACAATATCTTCCTTTCTCCTCTCTAAATTAATGGCATCAGGGAGCTGTAATTTTCTGGACCAATCTACCCTTCTTTCTTCAAAACTACATTTTTGAGTGCCTTTGATGCTGTTACTTCACTGTTATTTAAAGAAAGAAGGTCTATAAAGTCTAAAAGTCAGCATATTTTCAAAGTTTGATTATCTTTTAGAACTTTGAAATTATTATCTTGATTTTTAAGATAATAAATTATTAGAATAAACTTTTATTCCATTAAAAGAAATAAATTTAAAATTAAAAACAATAATTGTATTATCATAAATGATTTTTTGTTGCCAAAATTGAAGACCATCAAAGAAATAAATTTAAAATTGAAAACAATAATTGTGCAATTATAAACGATTTGTTGTTACCAAAAGTGAAGAAAATGAAGAACTTATTACATCTAAAAAATTAAAACTTTTGCTAGTCAGAAAGTCTAGTTTTTGGAAATAAACCCTACCATTATTATTTTCATTCCATACATTTATTTTTTGAATGTGCAATAATGAATAAAATTAAACGGAGTAATAAAGTTACTCCAACCTATTTACAAACATAGTTAAAATGTGAAAAAAGGCATAAACATAGGCCTTATTCTAAATAGAAGAACCATTACTCTTGAAAAGCGTACAAAGTTTAATAATTACAAGAGAAAACACTAAGTTTAACAATTACAAGAGAAAACACTAAACTCAAAACATATACACATGTATTATGTACACGCCAAAAGATTCTACAAAAGAATGTTATAGCATCTCAGTTCCTTCTACCATGATTTACCGGTCATAGATAAGGATTGTTGTCAAACCAAACCCAAACCAAACCCTGCACCAGAAAAATGTAGATCCTATACAAGTTTTATGAATGTCACAATAACATAAAATGCATGTCACTATCAAACACCTTATTATTAAAAATAATATCATTCTTAAGTTTCCAAATATACCAAACAATAATCATTCAAACAGAATTGCCCACCGAAAAACCTTTTCTATTTCTATTGATCCTACGTAGCTAAAATCCTAAAAAATATCCCTAGGCATACATTCATTATTTAACAGCAATTTTAAAAAATATTCTAAACATTAATCCCATTATTTAAATTTATATTTTTTGCTCAATATGAATTAATTTACGAACGCGTTATATTTAAAGTCAGAAATTGTATATATTAAGCTTGCGCTATTTGTGTTGATTTTATTACAATAAACTATTATTAAAACAACACAAGCCGATTTATATGTATTTTGTTAAACGTTGTTCAGTCTATTCATTTTAGTTTAGTGAACAAAGTCTAACCATTCAAATAAACCTTTATTTATAGATGTGTTCATTTTAAACTTAACCAAACCAGTCTACTAACAATTTTGAAGAAAAAAAAAACAGAAAGATTGTGGACAAACCATGCATCTTGATCAAAACATACACAATCTTTCATTCATATAAATAAAGCTTACAAAATTATTTATTTATAACTCATAAGAATAGATTCTTGGGTGTAATTAGGCAAATGGTTCCATTTCAGGTTTACCAATCCACTTAGCACAGCAGCAGTAGGGATTGTTTGGAAGAGCTACAACGCATTTCCCTATCTGATACGACATTTTACGGCAAGTACCATTGCAGTCTGGATATTGATTACATGGTCCCAAACAATGCTGCGTGCTCATACCTACATATATACATATTACAATATATATTTTATATAAAATAATTATATCAAAATAAACAAAATTGTTAAAGAATATTGATGGCTAGGGAGAGTAATAAAATTCTGTGTGATGTACGTACTTAGTGAGAACATGAGAACAACAACCATGGCTGCCAAGATATGCTTAACTGCAAGAGCCATTTTTTGTGCAGCTTCTTCCTCTTCTACTTTCAATCTTCTGTATCAAGAGATAGATCTGTCAACTACTGATGAACTTTCTCTTTGACAGCAACATGTATTTATACACTTTCAAGAATACTGTTTATGGGAATAAAGCATTAAAAGGAAAGTGTTGCTTAATTAATTAAGCATTGATTAATTTAACTGATAAGTTTAAATGGCCTTAAATGAAACTTAATTTTAAAACCTTCCAACAATTTTATAATTAAATGATATTTTAAACAGCACATGGAATTTGTGTAAAAACCGGATTCAACGCCATTGGTTTTTTGGATTTAGTCACAATTTTTAAATTTGGTAATCAATTAAACGTACTAACGAACGGCTCTTTCGTTTCCAGCTATGGAAACTGAGGAGCAAATATAAAAGCAGTACAGTTAAAAAAACGAGGCTCCAATTCACGAAAATGGAAAGAAAAGCAATTTTCTTCTTAAACTTTATTAGCTGAGATGCGAAGATTTATTAGGAAAGCTTGTTTTTCAATTAAAAAAACCTATTGAATTATAATTAAATAAAATGTAATAAAAATATTTATTCTTTTACTTTAAAATAATAAATAATTAAAAATATATAATAATTAAATTTATAATAAAATAAAATTAAATTTAATATTTTGTTAATATATATTTTATATTAAATAAATCAATATAATAAAATTATATAATATTAATAAAGTTAAAAAATATTAATAATAAATTTATAAAATAATAACAAAAGTAAGATAATTATAAAAATAAAATACTACTAAAATTCATGTTAAAAAATAAAAATAAATCATAAATAATAATTATTATAATAAAATAATAAAAAATTAAAATAAATTTATAAAATAAAAATAATACTTTTAATAATAATAATAATAATTTATTTTTAACTTTAATTTTATTTTATAAATTGTATCTAGTTCTATTTAATCTATTAAAAAATATTTTATCAATTATATCTATCACATCAATCATAAACTTTTCATTAATTTCTTATAATCTTTCTCTTAACCCAAACACATACAATTTCCTCTCAAAATCCACTCTTTTTTTCACTTTCTCAAATCCATTATTCAAGTCAAAGACATATTAAAAAGTGAGTCAAACTAGCTTGATATTATTAAATTGTATTTATTGATATAAATGTACAGTGTCAATAAATAATATATGACAATATGTAATAAAATATTTCTATATACATATTTTATTTTTATTTTTAATTATACTCTTAAAATTACAACTTTTTTAAATAATAATAATAATGTAAATTATTTCTCTACAAAAAAATAACTATCAATGGCTCAACTATTCCACAAACTATTTTTATTTTTTCATGAAAAAAATTTATTTTATAAATTCATTAATATTATTTTGATTTAGATTATACATTACACATCAAATATAAATAATAATAATAATAATAATAATAATAATATTGTTTATAAATAAATTTTTTTCAATTTATAAATTAATATAAATATGGACACATTTGAAATAACCATGAGTAGAAAAAGGGCTTTTAAAGTATTCAAATACAACGTCGGTTTTAAAACTGACGTCAAATATTCACCCACCATGTCGGTTTAGCGCAGATACCGACGTCATAGACCAATTTGAAAAAAGTGAAAGTGAGCTATAGAGAAACAACCAGAATGTCAGTTAAGACAAAAACCGACATTGTATAAGCTACACAACATTGGTTTTGGGCCAAAATTGACGTGGTACAGGCCCTGAATTTTAATTTTGACCTGCTATATACCATGTTGGTTATGGCCAAAATCGACGTTTTATAGCTTATACAATGTCAGTTTTTGTCTTAACCGACATTGTGGTTGTGTAATCTCTTTTAAAATAAAAGACGAATTATTAATCATAACCATGCATAACAAATTAACAGTACACATAATTTCTCAGCCGGAACAGTTCAATTCATAGATGAGAATTTGAGTTCTAAACCCTATACTAATCTACATATATGCACTTATATAAGTTATGACATTTACAAACTAATCTACAAAAAAAGTTTTATAGATATCTACAAACTGCTTCTAAATTGGAGGAAATATCTCGCCCATTTTCTTCGAAGTTCTTTTATTGTTTGACTATCTAATGGCTCTTGATCTTGAAAAACCTGAAATAAATGTATAAACTTGGGTTAGACTTAAAAATCAATTGACATATGAACAAACTTAAGACTTGTTGTTACCTGTTCCCAAGAATTTGTGATACTTGCATATGCTATTATTCTCATCAAGTGCATGATATAGTATCCACATTCCCCTTCTTTGTTGCTTATTGCACTTTCATTAAAGTTCAATCATCAAATAATTGAATGCTAATTTTAATAAATTTACTTTAGAATTACATACCTTAGGATATATCCGATGGAGGTTTTGGGAGGAGGATGTGGATCTTCCTCCAAGATAATTACCCACAAGTTAATGCACTACAATCCAATATGTTTAATAAATTGCATATTATACAAAAAAAAAAGAGTGATATATTATTTAAAATTAATTATATGATACCTTTGTACTATTTGTTTCATATTTGGAGTTGCCTTCTTATGCTCAAATAAAATACAAAATTGTCGGGGATCAAACATCCCCGAACTCAACCCAAACACGTTTCTTATATATCACACCATACACAAAAAGTATTTCAATATACACAATCATTCCAATATTCAACAATGATCAAATAAAATACAAAATAGCATTTCAATACACACATATTCCAAATAACCATTCCAATACAGATAATCATTTCAAAGATGATAAAAACATATCTCTTGTAGAGCAGTGGTGCGACGGCGGCGGCCAAACGCAAAGATGATTCCAAAAGAACAAATGTAGCCAAAGGAACACTTGCAAAATCATAAAAACCTAACAAATATTCAATAAAACATCAAAACCAATGAAAAGAAAGCAATATGGAGTTGAAACGAACCTTAGAGCGAAACACTACAGTTCAACGAAAATGAACGGCCAAAGCCTAGCAACAACCAAAAGTGATGGAGAAAATGAGAAGTGGAGATCAACGAAGCAAGAATGGTGCTCGAAATCGCCAAAGAGGTGCTCGGAACAGTGAACGGTGAAGACGCGCGCAGAGAAAGGAGAGGAACAAGTGAAAGTCAAAATGTGCGGGAGAAGATTAAATAGGGGATATGATGTCGGTTGGACCCTTCCAGTCGATGTTATCCTCTATGACGTCGGTTGAAAGGGTCCAACCGACGTCATCTTCAACCCAAATTTAACTCCCAAATTGTCGATTCATAGATGACGTCAATTCTTGTACAACAACTGACGTCATATAAGATACAGATAACGTCGATTGGCCTCTCCCAACCGAAATTATCTCTTAACCTCCAAATTAAAATGTTAAAATTTTGATTTTTTATTTTTATTATATTTTTGAACATGGTTGAAAGTGTTAACCGACGTTATCTATGTATATCGATGTCGGTTGGTGAAAAACTGACCTCATATATATTCAATTATTTACAAAAGTAACAAAACATTTTTGACAACGTCGGTTTTAACCATTCTTATTCGATGAGATAAAATAATATTTTACTACTAGTGAACTATACGTTTTCAACAATTACATATAAAGATAGTTTATGTTTATTTTCTAATATATACTTTAATCTATGTATAACGGTTAGGTTGGAACAGAGTCTTACCAAATGAAGTAGGTTCACTTTGAGAAAATTAAAATATTAAGTGGAAATGCACCTGGAGACGTTTCGTGTGAGGTAAGAGCCCTTCAGAAAAATATATGAGTAGATGGATATGAGATTGATTGAACAATTCCTGTAGGATTAATATCTATTTATAAGTTTTCCTGGTTATATAATGAATTATTATAAATATATAATTAAACATCATAAAGTATATCTAATAAGATAAAATTATACTAAATTTGATTAAATCTAATTACTAATATATAAGTAGGTAGAAAGGGTTTCAAACTCGGAATCTATTAATAAGGTATAGATGAACAAAGTTGATGGATGAATAAGTCTTTAACATTCTGTAATTAATTGTTAGATCACTTTCTGATCTTATTATAAATTGATCACTTTAATATAGTAATTTATTTGCAAAAGACTTTGTATTATGATATGATATGATTTTTGTTAATTTATTATTTCAGTTCAAAAATGTTTTCTCAAATTTTACATTTAATAAAATTATATTAAGTAATAATAAATTATTTTGTGAACATAATAGATTATCTTAAGACATAATCAATTATATTATATTATTATTAAAAAAATAACGATTTATATATAAAAATAAACATTATATACGAAATATTAAATATGAATTTTATTATCATTAGATTATATTACATATAAAATAAAGATTACATACAACTCTACTACGTACATAATATTACATACGATTAAAATTTATATATAAAATAAACATTACATATAAAGTATTACATATAAACATTACATATTAAGTATTATATAGGGATGAAAACCGTATATAAAATATACGAAATATTACATTCAAAATATTATTAACATTATTAATATTATCATTAATAATATTATTATTATTATTACTAATAATATTATTTCTATTATTAGTAATGATATTATTAGTATTATTAATAAATTTATTAATATTAATGTTATTAATATTAACGTTATTATTACTATTATTGTTATTATTATTAATATTATTAATAAGATTTCTATAAACCGCGTGTTTATGTAATGTTATGTTATATATGCTATATTTTTATATTGAATTATTGTTATTAATAAAGTAATTAGTAGTGTTTAATTATTTTTATAAAACTTAATTTATAACATTTAATGTATTAATTATGCTTTTAAGAAAGGGACTTTGTTTGAGAAATTTTGTAGTTTAATAAGTAATAAAAAATACTATAATGTCTTATATTTTTTGAAAGTCTAATTTCATTTTATATAAAAAAAAAATTTGAAAATCTTACTTTAAAGATTTATTTCTATAACTGATAAAATTAAAATAATAATATCATAATGATAATATATTTGAAAAAAAGTTCAAATTTAAAATAAAAAACAAAATAATGACTCATTAGTTTAGGAACAATATGAAAAAAAAAATTCAAAATCAATTTAATATCATTAACTACATATTTATTTTTTAATATTTAAAAGTTAAAAAGACAAAATTTTAATGGAACTTTGAGTTCCTAAACCTATCATACTTCAAATACCTTAATTAATCTTAATAATACTAATGATATCGGAACAATTAGGAATGATTTTCCTTTCTTTCTTCTTCTTCTTCTTCTTCTTCTTCTTTCTCTTTTTTTTTTTTTTTTTTTTTTTTTTTTTTTTTTTTTTTTTTTTTTTTTTTTTTTTTTT
>Ga0099824_1000867_pt1 | contig 39918 bp, 28 predicted proteins | sample SiratrowhiteBW_FD_76837 | JGI IMG/M metagenome (GOLD analysis project Ga0099824, IMG submission 76837) | Root nodule microbial communities of legume samples collected from California, USA - Siratro white BW | ecosystem: Host-associated > Plants > Roots > Nodule | place: USA: California... | reverse complement strand
TATATATATATATATATATATATATATATATATATATATATATATATATATATATATATATATATATATATATATATATATATATATATATGTATGTATATATATATGTTGCTTTCAATTTAAAAAAAATCAATTATTTTTTCTCAATTATAATGACACTTTTTATTTAGTCTTTAATTAATTTACACTTATATATTTATTCTTGTAAAATATAAATAGAAAGGGAAATATAGAAAAAGAATAAATATTACATTTCTTAATTTTTTGCATAAAAAAACTAAAAAGAAAAATGAAAAAAAGGGTGGGAGTATTATTTGTTTATTCTCATATAGCAAATCTGATGCTTATTTATACTAACCAAGAGTTAAATCAAATCTGCATTTTGCAACCACAAAAAAAGTTGATATATAAATTTGAAAATTATTATAGAGTATGGACAATTAAGATATTAATACACAAATATATTATACATTTCTTTCCACTATGACAGTTTCACACGATTCACACATCCTACTAGGATTACTAAAAACAGTCATGGTTAACAGGTCAAACAAAGCTCGGAATCACAGAAAACAGAATGAACCCTAATATCCTTGGGGAGAGCTATGTAGTGTGACAGCACACTCTTGTTCCCTTAATCAAAGCAGCCACAATCTAGTAAATATTAGCATCTACCACAGCACAATAAAACATTCAAAGATCAGCAGAGCCAATCAATTTGGTGAGGCCAAATGTTATGGCCATAGCAATCCAACCTCCAATCAGCACCCTGAAACAAGATTTCATCACTGGAGTTTTTCCAAGCACTGCTCCTACCCCTCCAAACACCAGCAATGCCAAGCTAACAGCAGCACCAATAACTCCTATTCTAATCTTGTGACTCCTTATAAAACCAGCTGCTAGCATTGGAACCAAAGCACCAACAGAAAATGAGTGCTGATGCAAGTGCAGCCTGAAAAGGGTTTGGCAGCTTCTCCCTTTGAGGTTCTCCTTCCACTCCTCCATTGTTATTAGCCTCCCTCTCCCTTTTAAGCTGAGTCACCTCTATGTCATACTGAGTGTATACAGACACAAACTCTCCAATTGCCATGCTACAAGCCCCTGCAACTAATCCAGCAAAACCAGCAACAAGCATGGCACCGATGTCTTTCTTAACAGCTCCAACACCCATCATAAGTGAAGCAACAGAGACTAACCCATCATTGGCTCCCAACACTGCTGCTCGAAGCCACTGAGCCCTTTGTGAGTAGTCAATGTTGCTCTCTTCACTTGGTTTTGACTCCACACCATTTGCATGGATAGGGATCTCAACTTGGTTTGATGAAATTCCATTAAGGTTGGCCATGTGGGATGATAAAGGTAAAACGAAGTTTGAAATAGAAAAGTAGGAAATTGATGGGAATTATATGATATTAAGAGCTTGTGGAGAACACACGCTTCTAGGGATGAATATTTATAGTGAGGGATAGTTAAGTTTTGAGGCATAATGACCTAAATATTGATAAAGAAGTCGTGATATGGTGATTAGAACAGCACTAGCTACTAGTTAGTGACTTGATAAAACATATAAATGGTTTGCGTTAAAAATACACCATCAAAAAGTGGATCCAAGTCTCAGATATTACACCTCATTGTAATATAGTATTCATCTTACTTGGTTCAATAATTTTAGTTTTGGGTTCATTATTATTTTGAAAGTATTGGACGTTTAGCTTACATATGTGTAGTCTCAGTGACGGTTATGCCTTAAAAACTCACATAGTCACAGAAGAATGTCTCTCCCAGCTTCATGATTGAAAGTTTTCGAACCATTTCATGACGTTTCGTAATGGCCACATCTGACTTATCTTTTTGATTTTGCTGCATTCAATGTCTAAACGCATAAGACATGGAAGATAGACAAATATTCCTTCATGCTCGGGGCATATTTAGGGAAAGCATGAAGGAATTAATTTTGATATTTTTGTAATCTTCTATATATTAAGAGGATTAAAATTATTGAATTCATACATAATTAAATTTAAATCTTATTTTCTATGCTTATATTAGATATACTATATGCGTTTAAGGTTTAGGAATTTTGAAGTGGCTATGATTTATATAAAAGAATTCATTTGAGTAAAGATATCAAACAAGTAAGAGTAAGGTTAAAATTGAAAAATAAAATAAATTCCATTTTAGTTTTCTAAATGAAAAGTAACTTAAAATAAATTAAAAATCTTAAAATGACAATTATTTTCGAACATAGTGAATGCATAAAAGATTTCCATGCTTAAAGATATAGAAGTGACAAATTAAACTAGGAGAATTATAAACTTTAAGTAGTTTGAACAATGATAGAGGAAGAGATCCCATTTAAGAAAAAATGAAACACTTGGCTTGATTTAACATTACATAAGAGTTAAAATTGAGATAGAAAGAGGTGTACATATATATATATATTATATTTGATGGAGTGTGCACTCCACGGGATATAGTGCCAATTAAAGTGTGTGAATATTCAATTGCAGTAGTGTGTAATCCACACGAAAGCTATAAGGCTACGCACTTTCTGCAAAAACAGCCAAAACTTGGCATTAAATTTATCTTTCTGCAATTTAAGAAAATTTTTCCGTAAAGTAACTTGTTAAATATTATTATACATTTCTTTCAACAACCCTACATTTGTTTAGTTTATACATATCTTAGATGAGATAGATTTTTCTTTTCTCTTCGACTGTTACAACTTCAACTGTTACAAGAGATACATTAGAAAAGAGCAGATAGACCTATATTAATCACTTTAACCAGATAAAATGTTGTTCATTCCTTAAGTTGTTTGAGCAAAATACAAACGTGCTCACCATAGAATCCTTATTCAGTCTGTATATCTGTACTGAGTATATACGACATACAAACTCTGCAACATGAATACTTACGTAATGAGCATTAATTGGAATACAGACTTCATTCGAAAATGCCAGGCATGATTGTCGCGGAGTAATTGGTTTCATTTTGGAGCAAGAAAAGAATATAATTGAAGTGTAACATCATTCAGGATAATTTTACATGTGAAAGAAAGTAGATATGTGTATGAATACGGGAAGTTAAAAATCAAAAGCATTGATTTGCGATGATAAACCTCTTTGTTTTTTGTTATTTAGTATATTATTACCTGAATTGTTTAAAATTAATCAATATTACCAACAACTTTCTCCTAAATAGTAAGACATCGCAGTGTTTAAATGAGTTTTTTAAACAAATAATATGATTTAACTGGTTTGGTATGAATCAAGTTAAATAGTCATTTAAAATTTTAACATTGAAATGATTTTTTGGAGTATTTAAAATTATGTAAGAGTGCTAAAATCCATGAATTTAAGATAAAGCATCTACTAAACAACCAGGTATTACAAATCCTTCTCGTATTATGGTAATCATATTTACTAGTTGGCCTTAAATGGGTTTTGTTGCTTGGAACTATGTTATGGAATCCTATAGATCGATCTACTGCAAACAGCAAGAGGCCATAAAAAAGAACTTGTTAGAAACTATATGGTTGTGGGAAAGGAAAGAGAAAGGAATCTGATATAAGAATACCTAACAAAGTGAAATTCAACACGTTAAAAATTTAAAATTGGAGAAATTCAGTGGGAATTTAAGTATATCCTCAAAGCAGAAAAAAGGTACAACCTGACGAACCCACTATGGGAAAATTAACAATAAAAAAGCAATAATGCACATCTCCACTTTAAGATATTTTCTTAAACAGAATGAAATGCAATGAGAATATGATAGTTTTAATTTTAATTCTTATGTTTCGGTATTCAATGATGTGGCGTGTGGCTTTCTTGTGGAATACACACTCCCCTAACTTATTAAATCATAAATACTTGGATCCTCAAATCCACTTGTTTCATAATTTACTTTTATTAATCAGTAATGGGCTACTACTAACCTATGTTGAGTATAAGAATAAAATATACTAACCTAGAGAAATATTTTCATCAAGTAAAAAATTACAATCTCTATAATTTTCTTTTTAAATAAAAGAAATGCTTGTATATAATTATATAGCTGCCATTGTTTTTAATTTGTTGTATTCATAATAATACTATAATATAAAAAAAATAAAGTAGTTACCAAAGTTTGTGGGAGATAGACCAAGCTCAAACTAAGAAAACTTGTAAGAGGGCACGTGTTTCCCAAAATTAAACCGGGATTTGTATATCACCAAAGTATTGAGTGTACACATTATAAAGAAAAACGATGGTTTTAGCATTAGCAAGGAGATTTGTATCATAGTAAAGTTTCTCTCTGATTATTTTTACCAATGTTAAATGAAAAATTACCTTATTCATACGGATATATCAACAGATAATAAAAATTCAAATTCTTATGTAAGCATTTGTGTGTAACTAATAATTAATCTATAAATATCAATTGGTATTTAATTTTCGATAGCAAAATGGCTAATTTCTTGTAATGATTGAAATACTTGTGTGTCAAACAAATATCAATCCTAGCTTGAGGTCAAAAAAGGTCTCAAGGAGTGGCCAAATACTTTATATGTTGAGGTTATAATAGGCGAATATGAAATATACAATTTTCCTGTGGAATTGTAAGGTAGTCATGTGGAAATCCATGCAACATTTTTATTAAATTAGAAATAGATCAAATTATAAGAGGTAGATGATGTTCTCGGCTAAAATGAGAAATTGAATAACTCATATTGAAAGTTAGGTCACTACAGGTAACAAGGACAGGATAAGTATGACAAACGGAAAAGGTTGAAAAGGGATCTTAAAGTGTAGAATAAGAAACATTTCGAGATGTGAATAAAAACAAAGAAGCAATAATGCTAAGAATAAGTCAGTTAGATAAAACTGATGAGGAAAGTAATCTAGATCAGGAGGGCAGGGACAAGAGAAGGAATATCTTTACAAGACTTAAATAAGTTTTAATCAGAAAACTTTACTTGAGCAGAAAGTAAGAGTTAAAGTAGTTGGAGTCAAGGGCATGACCATAAATTTTTTTCCCATCAGGTAATTAAATGGTTGTTGAAAATTATATATATATATATAAAAAAAAAGTATACACATAGAAAGAGAATGGTGCGAGGAATCGATGAGAGTCAAGAGGAAATTATGAAGGATTTGAGCAATAAATTCACTGAGAAAACAAGAGTTAAAGTCAAGATGAATACACTCAATCCTAAAGGATCAGTGAATTATAAGAATAAGAATAACGCAGGACTAACTAGAACTATAAGTGAAAAAGAAGTGAAAGAGGTGGTTTGGGAGTGTAAGGGTAGTAAAAACCTCAAGACCTAATGGATCTAATTTCAATTTCATAAAATAGGCACGGGAAATATTGAAGGATGAAATTATGGGAGTAATAAAAAACTTCCACTTGTGGAAAATGGCCTAAAGGTATAAATGCTTCGCTCATTACACTAATACCTAAAGAAGAAAACCCACAAATGTTGGATGAATATAGGCCAATCTTTTTAGTTAATTGTGTGTACAAAATTATATCTAAAATCCTAGCTAGAAGGCTAAAAAAAGTGTTGCAAAATTAAAAAGATATCAAACAATCAAAATTCTTAAAGGGTAGAGGATTATTAGATAGTGTAGTGGTTATTAATGAAGTCATTGATGAAGTAAAACATGAAAACAAGAAGTGTCTACTAGATTTTGAGAAAGCTTATAATAGTGTAAATTGAAAATACCTAATAATTATAATATCTATAAAAAAATATACAACTAGCTTCTCTTATTTCTATAAAGTAAAAATATTTAAAACCTTAAAATCATAGACAACTTAACTCTTTTTCAAAAATTTGATCGGACACTCTTGATCTACTCCACGCTACGAATATAGGAGTGTCCTCTTATTGTCAATATGATAACCTATGAGATCACAAATCTAGAAACAAGGTGGAAAACTTTAAAGAGAAATTGTTCTAGAGAGATTGTGGTTTTCATAAAAATAAAACTGTATATTTTTTTAAAAAGAGAGAGTTGGTAGCTTTTATAAACAGAATATTTTCTTAGAGATAATTAGTGGTTTTTATAAAAAGAAAAGAAAATATCTTCTTAGAGAGAGAGTTGGTGGTTGTTATAAAAATAAAAGGTAAATAACTAACTTTTATTTACTTAAACAATTTTTCTATTAAAAAATTTAGATGTTATCTTATTTATCTCTAAAACTAAATTCTAGGTTAGTTTTTATTCCATATCTATTTTGTAGGGTATTACATGATTAATGAGGAACTTTAATGTATCACAATCTAATGATATTTGCTATATATATTGGTTGGGAAGGTTGACAATTGATCAGAAGCTTAATTGATCAGAAGCTTAATCAAGATGTAACATATAGCAAAGGAAAACAAGTTGATGTGTTAAAAGGTGGTTGAGGTAGAGAAAAAACTAGAATGACGTGGCAACATATTCATTTATAACAATTATGCACAAGTGTTCAAGAAATAGGTTATTAAAGGACTTTCAAGCATTCTATTGAGGGTATACTCTTAAGTGAAATTCTTTATTATCTTTCATTCTATATTCACCTTTCTTTTTCTGAGTTCTTTCTTGAGTCTTTCTCTTTTTGAATCTTCTTTATGTGTGAACTTGGAGGTGGTTCACCAAGATTGGACATTCATTATCATCTCAATTCTTTTTATTTCTATTTTGTTATCATATTGTATTTTGATTTAATTTCCTTTGTCCAAGAATTTTGTGTTTAACTAATAAAGATTCTTGGCTTCTTCTACTAATAAGGAGTGATTGCAAGTTTTAGAAGTATTTCATCTTCCATAATTTCTTATGTTAATAATAATCACTGTTTTGGACTTATCACAAAAATTTGTTTCTCATGTTGTGTGACAGGATAACAAACTCTATTCAAGTATAGTAAGTAGTCTTGTGAGAGATCAACAAGTTTAGATATAAATAAATGTAGCAACTAGAGCTCTAAAAAGCTTTAATACCATATTATGAAATAGAGAGATGAACAACAACAAACAAAAATGAATATAAGATATGAAAATAGAAATACTCTCTATTTTTTCATTGAAGAAAAAAAGTAAATAAAAATATTATAATATTATTCTGTCAAAGAAAACAAAATAATACAACTGAGGACAATTTGATTCTTCAGGAAGACAGACTAACAAAGTTGATATTAATTTCTTTCTGGCTGTATTCATGTCCTTTGAAAATTTCTAAAATTCATGTATGGATGGAAAACAAGCTAACATGAGTACTCATTACACAACCAATGAAATCTTTACTAATAATGTCAATGAATTTCAAAGTTCAGCAGAGCCAATCAATTTGGTGAGGCCAAACGTTATAGCCATAGCTATCCAACCTCCAATCAGAACCCTGAGACATGACCTCGTCACAGGAGCTTTTCCAAGAACTGCTCCTACCCCTCCGAATACCAATAAGGCCAGGCTAACCGCAGCAGCAATAACTCCCATCCTAATCTTGTGACTCCTTATAAACACAGCTGCTAGCATTGGCACCAAAGCACCAACAGAAAATGCCAGTGCTGATGCCAGTGCAGCCTGAAAAGGGTTTGGCAACTTCTCCCTTTGAGGTTCTCCATCCACTCCTCTATTGTTATTAGCTTCCCTCTCTCTTTTAAGCTGAGTCATCTCTATGTCATACTGAGTGTATACAGAGACAAACTCTCCAATTGCCATGCTACATGCCCCAGCAACTAATCCAGCAAAACCAGCAATAAGCATGGCACTGATGTCTTTCTTAACAGCTCCAACACCCATCATAAGTGAGGCAACAGAGACCAACCCATCATTGGCTCCCAACACTGCTGCTCGAAGCCACTGAGCCCTTTGTGAGTAGTCAATGTTGCTCTCCTCACTTGGTTTTGGCTCCACACCATCAGAATGGATAGGGATCTCAACTTGGTTTGATGAAATATCACTAATTCTAGCTCCAAGGTTTGCCATGAAGCTGGGGAATAATGAAATAGAAAAGGAGGAAAATAATGGAATTATGAGATATTAAGAGCTTGTGAAGAGCACACGCTTCCAATGAAGAATATTTATAGCGAGGAATCGTAAAGTTTTAGGTGTCAATGGACCTAAATATTGGTAAAGGCGTTATGATGGTGATTAGGAGAGCACTAGCTGCAGTTAGTGACTTCTTAAAAAATATACATGGCTCGCGTTCAAAGTTCTCCACCAAAAAGTGGATCCAGGTCTCAGATATTCCACCTTATACATTATTCGTCTTCCTTGCTCCAATCATGTGTTTAGTTTTGGTTTATTAATTTGAAAATTATAACATGGGTGATTAATGTAATAGTTAGATGGTGACAATATGAATAGATGAGCATTTAGCTTAAATGTGTTCAAACTTCCATATTGTAAATGTGTTCGATCCTGTTTTTTTCTTTAAAATCTCGTATAGTAACAGACGAATGTATCTTCTACTCCTAGCATCTGCATTTGATGGCTTTTCTTAGTGGCCCCGTCTGACATATATTCTCATCTGGATAGCTTGCAACACAAGACTATGGAGTTTCTACATAGATTTTGTGTGTACGAATAACACAGCTCTTTTGATTTTGCTGCATAATGTCTCAAGCCAATAGATAGAAGTTAAGTAGACATTTATTTATGCTAGGGGATAGTTACGGAAAGCATGAAGTGATTAATTTTTATCCATTTTTAATCACAGTGATATCAATAAAGTATTCATAGACACTCTTGGGAAAAGAACTGATTGATTTCCAAGCACATCTTTTTCACGAGATTGAAGGATAAAATTTACAAAAAATCATTGCATTTAGACCACTTACGTGTTAATTTGACTATATAGTCGTGAATATAAAGATGATTAAAACTATTGTATTTATAATTAGGTAAAATTAAATCTTATTTTTTATGTTTATATTAGATATTGTTTTTATAAGAGATTGATTAACTCTATCAACAACAATGTCTTCGGTTGTCTCCCTTCATTTCCTATCTTCGGATGTTATTCAGTCGCCAATACCGGTTCGTAAAGTCTTGTCTTCCGTTCTTCAAGTTCTCCCAATGCTCACAATTCCGAGAGGGGGTCCTGCATGCACTCTGACGCTCAAGTCATTAAAGGTCCGAATAATGTAGGTATATAGGATTAGAGTAACAGTATTTTGTTTCTTGGGATTACCTTTCCTTTTAAAGGATTTAGACGAGCCTTCAAGTAAATAGGTTGGAAGTCTAACTTATCAGTATATTATACAAACTACTGTACAGAGTGTCCCTGTTGATGATTGTCATGTGGTTATTCTATTGATGTCACGTGTTTGATGATTATTTATAAGTATAATATATTGATCTTGTAGAGATGTATCGGAGAGTACTCAGTTGGTCGACAATGTGGGACTTTTCATTATTATCATTATATATTCGATTGGTCATCACATGTGAATTATGTAATTATGTATTGGTTAAAGTCATCCGCCTATTGTATTTTCTTCTTTTTAAGTAATGTGATTTAAGTTTACCCTACTATTAGAGGTAAGAAAATGTAGACGAAGTTATAAGCTACGTACGTTAAGGACTCCTTTGTAGTTGGATGCAATAAATTGTTATGCACAACATGATATTATTTTGTTTATTCTCTTGTATTGTCTATCATATTATGTCAGTGTAGTGTTTTTCTTATTTTCAATGGAAAGTTAAGGTGAAAAGTAATATGATAAGATGATTCATTTTTCTTGTATTCTTCGCCGATAAACGGTATCATCTTTATCTTTATTATAATTATTTACATTGTGGATATCATGGTTAATTATATCACCACTTTCACACTTTTTTTTATTATCATATCGCTATTCATATGTATAGTGTCTACTATCATCGTATCAATAATGAGTTTATATTTACATATTATCATTATTGACCTCATCTGACAGTTTTTATAATAATCATTATTTCTGAAACTTTTGTCATAAATTTTCATGATCACAAGTGTTATTATCATGATTATTATTTTTAAATATATATATATATATATCAAATTATGTTTTATTATAACTATTAAAATTTTATCGTCGTCATCATTAATATTATTAATTTAATTATAATTATTATCACCGTCATTATAATTAATTATTACCACACTTTCTTTACAGTGTCAATGTCACTAACATAAGTTATATAGTATTATTGAATTCGTATTATAATATACATTATATTAAGTAAAATTAATGTTTATGGTGAAGTTTATTAGTCATAAATTAATGTCATAAGCAAAATTCGTTTTTATGGAAACTTATTAGCTATAAGGTTATTTGTGGTTGAATCTTTATTAAACCATTCATAAATATAATAAAAATTATTATTATTATTATTATTATTATTATTATTATTATTATTATTATTATTATATAAATAAAAAGGATAACCCTCACCTTAATTTTAAATGAGTAGAGTGAGGTGAATGTTAAGTGAATATGAAACCTATTTAATATTTTCAGTCTATATTTGTCTCTTATGACGTTAGATATCGTGTTTGAATTTCATGAGAGGATCCATGTTGCTGATAACTGTTCCACCATACAAGGAAAATTTAAATTTGGAATTTTTGTTTAGAGAAATCAATATGTAACTTAAACAGTTGAAGCTATTGATGTAAAGATCCCACAGGAAGAAACACAATTGGTTTGATATAGCATTCCATAGACTCAGATTTGGCATGAGATTCTGATTAAAGAGTATGTATTATATTTGTTAGAGAGTGTGCACTCCACGGGATAGTGGCCATTAAAGTAAAGTGTGTAATTAATAAATTGGAGTGAGGAGTGTGTAATCCGCACGAAAGCTACATGCTAAGCACTTTCTTGAAGGAAAAACAGCCAAAACTCAGCTGTTATGTTTATCTTTCTGCAATTTAATAAACATTTCCCTGAAAGTGACTTCAGCGATATATATTTAGCTTTCTTTTAGTGTGCTATCACTATTTTTTATTTTTTTTTTCTAATTTTTCCTTACATATTGGAATAATATCCATTTCAATGAGGAGTTATCTGCTTTTGGTGAGTGTTCACTATTTAACTTCTGGAATACTATCTCCCTGCATTTGTTTTGTTTAAGAACGAGATCATTTTATTTTTCTCTTCAATTGTTACAAAGGATACATTAGATTAGAGGTTAGACCCATGTCATATATGAAAGACATGAGCATAAGGATCATTAGTGACTCCATTACAAAAAGACCTTGCATGCATGATTGTGGGGGAGTAATTAGTTTCAAGTTGGAGAGAAAAGTACATCCACAAGAATCCACTACGGGAAAATTAACAATAATAAAACATAATGCATGTCTCCATTTAAGATTTTGTTTTTCTAGATTTGAACGAACTGGGATTGAGATCACACTCGTTTTAAGTATTTAATTCTTCATATTCAAAGTGGCATGTGGCTTTCTTGTGGAATACACACACCCCTGAATTGATTAATCATAAATACCCCATCCTCACATCCATAAAGTTATGCTTTATTATTTATTGTTTTTATAATCAATGTAGGGGTTGCCACTACCCTAGCTTTTTCTATTTTTATTTTTTTCGGCACCACCCTAGCTTATATTATATGTGCAATGGAACATTCCCTTGCTTTTGATAACCCCGCCACTAAATCTATGTCTATTCTCCAATATTTTCATTCACTTATCATTCATAACTTTGAGTATGCATGTTGCTTATTAGTACCCTACTAAAACAAGGATTTTTTTATAGGGTTTTTTAATATTTAATATCAAGTATAGGATTAATATGTGCAAACAAAAAAGACATATACATTGGTTCCGCCCCTTATAGAGTTTTTAGCAAACATTTTACAATAAATACGTCAACATCGCGCCAATGTAATACGATTAAATAAAAACATGATTTAAACCTAACAACATCAATCTATTTAGATTTTGACTCACATATCAAAACATTCATCAATTTTGATACTTTCGATGAGAACAATCAGGTGACACAAGGAAGAGCAATCTATGTCACAAAAAAGAAAACATGATTGTTGAAGGAACAAAATCATGAACAGAGAGTCATTAGAATCTAAGATGAGAGTGCTAAAAGCGGATAGAAAAGCTGGAGACAAAGAAGATAAAGGGAAAAAAGGAAGCGGGGACTTAAGCGAGAATAATTATGAATAAGAAGAAGGAATTAAAAACATCAATATGAAACTCATAGGAAAGGAGTTGATCAACCCTGAGATCACGCTAAGAAGGCGAAACTTGACAGTAGAAGAAATAAGCCACAAAAGGGCAGAAAATCAAGAAAATAAAAATGGGAGTCGCCTCAACAATGATCCTATTCAGAGGCGACAATTGATGTTAGCTATCCATTCACTTAGTAATTTCATGTCTGACAATGATATTAGTGTTTGGTTTCATAGAAATAATATCATGTTTTAAAATGCAAAAGTAGATGCTCAAGAAATTTTATCTGTTGCACAACTCAAAAGCATCGACCTTGATCACACATAAATATCCAGGTGCTAATTTCTTATTTTCTAACTAGCGCATATGTCCAATCACTGCCATAGGTTAGGGACTTAGAATGTTAGGTAATAAACATTGATAAACAATATTTGATAAAAAGGAGATAAAATTATGAATGCTAGTGTTGACCTATGTTCTATGCTGGAAATTAACTGACTATAAAATAATATTGATAAGACAATAATAAGTGCTAATTTTGAGTATATTGTATATAAGAAAATTTGGGTAATTTTAGTTTTAATTGTTGTTTGAAATAAATTATCTCTAATTTGAGAGTTTTTGGATTCAAATATATGTTTTGAGTTCTGAGATTAATAAAATCATTTAATCCTAACTTTTATGTAAATTTCAAGTTATAAAAAAAATGAAAGATTGGAAGATGCACGAAGAAAAGAATCACAAAAAAGTGAAAAGTTGAAGACTTGCTCAAGCGAGAGTGGTTCGCTTTGAGCTAGAATCACCCAGATCAGAGTTTCGGTGCAATGGGTCGCTTACTCAAGTGACAAGAACTCGCTTAGTCAAGATGGCTCACTCGTTCAAACGAAATAGGCTCACTCAAGCAAGAATGATCCAGAGAGGATATTTTTTACTGAAGGCCTCGCTTGAGCGAGAAACTTTTTATTAGGATAAGTATCCCTTTAGCTTGAGCAAAAACTAGTTGGCTTAAGAGAGAATCCACTAACCCAAGGCACGAAATGAGTTTAAGAAGGAAAAATCTCTACATAGATTTTTTTTCCGCTCTATCGTTACATCAAAGCAAAGTCTGATATTTCTACATTTAGGCAAGGACCAAATGAAGCATTTTGTGAAGCTTGGAAATGATTCAAAGTGATGCTAAGAAGATACCCAAATCATGAATTTGAAGATATTGTCCAGCTGAATATTTTTTTGCAATGGTCTGAGGCCTGATACAAAGATGATATTGGATGCAGCAGGAAAAGGAACAATGATGGATGTGGATGTAGAGCAAGCAAGATGCTCTAGCATTAACAGACTATCAAGTTCAACATGATAGACGAACTGTTCAAAGGAAGGGAGTGTTTGATCTCAACACTACAGATGCAATTCTAACTCATAACAAAATTCTAACACAACACATTGAAGCATTAACCAAACAAATATCAAAATTGCCTCAACAATTACATGTTGTGCAATCTTCTCAATGTCAAACTCAATCTATGAAGTGTGATTTCTGTGAGGGTGATCATCCAAATGGACATTGTTCTTATCAAAATAATATGCCAGAAGAAGAGGTTCATTACATAGGTAATCAAGGAACGCAAGGTGGCTTTTCAAGTAATTATCATAATAATATGCCTCAAGGATGGAGAAACACTCAGAATCAAGGTTTTGGATGAAACCAAGATGCAGACCCATCTAACATGCAAGCTCCTTATTAGCAACAACCAAAACTTCCTCCAATTCATGAGAAAACAAACAAATTAGAGGATACATTGGAGAAATTCATGCAAGCTTCTTTGTCTAATCAAAAAAATACAAAAGCTTCAATCAGATATTTAGAGACACAAGTGGGACAATTGGCTAAACAATTAGCAGATCAACAAGGAAGTCAATTTTCAGCCAACACACAAACCAATGCCAAAGAGCATTTCAAGTCAATTACAACAAGAACTGGAAAAGTTAAAGGAGACGAATTGGTGATAATTTAGTTGTTGAAGAAGAAGTGGGAGAAAATAAAAGAGATGAGAAAGAGAAAAATGAGTGTGGGGGAGAAGAGGAGAACAATAAAGAAAAGAATGTGAAGGGTGAAAATTTAAAAGAGTAAAAATCAAGTGAGAATTGTCCTATAAAGAATGCGCCTTATCCACATGCTCCATCAAGAAAAACAATTTACAAAATTTATGGATATGTTTAAAAGGTTACAAATCAATATTTCATTCACCAAAGCTTTAGAGCAAATGTCAACTTATGCTAAATTCATGAAAGAATTACTGATAAAGAAAAAGAAATTCATTGAACAAGAAGCATTGAATAGAAGTTGGATGTAGTCTGCGTATAAATTGTATTACATTAAAATTTAGATCCTTAAGTACATAGTCAATACTAAATCTATAAGATAAAAGGGATTGAAGGGTGATCTCACTCTTTTTATAGTGGATTGTCTGGGCTATTTGTGTTGGATTAATTATTTTGTGGACATACATAAATTAGTAATTTCTCTAGATTAACTTATTTGTCAAAATATTATGTAGCCATTATTATTATTATTTATTTGATTGTTATTATTTATTTGGTTACATAAAATAATATTGTTTATATTATGTGAATATTTATTGAGTCAGCTGATAATAGGTGAGCTAAGCCCATTATTAATTAATAATATATAGAAGAGTCCCTACAACTGCCCAGAGTCCGTCTTTATTCTACCCTATTAAAGAATAAAGAAGATAGTTCTCTGTATAAGCTTCTGGCCACAGTTTCTACACACTCTTCTCTCTCTCATTCTTTGTAGAGACCATTAATCAGGAAAAGACAAAAATAACAAAATGATGAATCAAAGTTCTTCTTCTATTTCAGGTTCTAATCTTTTTATCTTATATATAATATGATGTACTCATATGTCATAATCAGACTAAATTGAAAACCCTAATTTGATTATTTCTTTCAATTTGGAGTTGCTATATTCAACTTTTTGCTTGCATTTATTGAAAAATTATGCATGTTTCTGCCGAGAAGGCTACTTATTATATGCAGATGTATAAAAGGATTAAAACACTCCAAGTATTTCATATATATATATATATATATATATATATATATATATATATATATATATATATATATATTTTATTTCTTATCACTGATAAATAAAACAACCAATACAGCGTGCCTGTCTCTTAAAAAGCTAATAAAATAAAGATTTTTATTCATGTGTTATTGCCTCCAATTAATATAAAAGAGTGTATATGATTATAGTTTTAATCAATATACTACTTGAATGCAAGACCAATTTTACTATTATTAATTGAGAAAAAGCTCAACTAGATGTGCTCATTTATGATATAAACATATACTAGAGATATATACTGACCAAAATAAAATGAATCATACAAACATCCAAACAGGTCCATGAAAAAAGTTCATTCATTATTAATTGAAAGCTTCGGGAATTATTGAAAGGTGGCCACCCTTCATAGTGCTCTCCACACCATCACCACTGAGGTCCATTATCAACAAGCTTACCTAACTGTAATCTTACTTCTATGTTCTATCTCTATATAATAACTTCCATCAGGAGAGTGTGCCCTCCACAAGCAATCTTTTTCTTATTTTCCCTTTATCCTTCTACCTTACAATTCTTGTGCATTAATTATGGATTCTCTTTGCACTGGTAGCAAAGAAATGCCAATTGACCATGTTGAGATTCTCGAACACTCTAATGATATAGAAGCAAATCCTAACCAAGACGTGGAAGAAAACAATACCGAGTACTCTAAAAGGGCACAGTGTCTTGGGGCAGCTGTGTTTGGAGCCAAAACTGGGTTGTTCATAACCACCTTACTGATGATGGCCATTGAAGCTTTGAATGAACAAATCATAGCCATGCTTTTTGCAGGTTTCTTAGGACTAGTTGCTGGGGCTTGCAGCATGCCAATTGAAGAGTTTGTATCGGTTGACACAGAGGTAGCTCAAATGAAAGTCCACGATAACAAACACTACAAAGTGGAGGAACATGATAAGCTTCTTAACCCTTTTGAAGCTTCCTTAGCATCAGTAATTGGATTTCTTATTGGTGGAATGGTGCCAGTGCTAACAGCTGTTTTTGTTAGGGACTATAAGCTGCTAGTTATTTCTGTGGCTATCTTGGCATTGTTGGTGTTTGGAGGGATAGTATCAGTACTTACTAAAAGTAAAACACTAGTGAGAAGAACTGGTGATAGTGGTGATTGGAGGTTGGATAACTATGGCTATTATTTTTGGCTTTAACGAGTTAATTGGGTAGTAGACTTTGAATTTGACTACCATATATGCACAAATAACTTCAGTTGTTTTCTCTTCCATTTTTATTTTTTTTTTTTCTTAAACTTTGAATTGTATAGATTGTGCAGGTGCTTTCTGTAATGAGTAACATGTCTAATTGGGGAGCTAACTTTCTTTCTTCTTCTTTCCCTCTTTGGAGTTTCATTAATAAGCATATTATACCTCTCTCTGTTAATAAAGAACCGAACTACTTATATCCTATGTATGATGCCCATTTGCTGAATGATTCCTGTGATAATGTATTTACGTATTATGTATATATATCATGCACATACACCTCGTTTTGGACTAATATGCAAAATCCATGTTGAATAATAATGAAGAATCTTTTTTATGCATGCCATTCAGAATTAATCAACTATTAAGCTATTCGGCATATGATGGTCACATGATAAGTCTTTACGTTGCTGTGATAAGTCTTTATATTGGCACAGTTAAAAATATGGTCTTGGACAAGGTTTAGATATAAGAGAGTAAATTATTCTTTTTCTGATTGGCGTTTGTGTCCTCTTGAATGTTTATTGAATTCCTAGCTAGTATAGTGGTGTTTAGCAGAGGTAATTTCTTAAGAGGATGTAATCATTTTATAAGGTAGGAGGAAAGGGTGTCTGTAGCCTGTTTGGTTTGTTTTGTTTGATTTGCAGTGCAGGATATTGGTGTAGGTAGCAACAACACAGGCATCGAGGAGCAAACAATAAAATTAATTTTTAATAGGAATTTTTCATTGTGATTGAAGACATCAAAGCTAGATATACTTTCTTTGAGTTGTTTTTGTGTTTTTTGAGTCCTTGAGTCTGGTCAGGTGAGGATAGGGATTTTGTAATTAGATGCGATATTATATTGTAAAATAAAGGTTTAAGTAGGGAAACTGATGACCGTGACTATAATCATGCTTGTTTGTGGACCCTTTTGTTATTTATCTTATAATAGGATTGGAGCACTCCTTAAGTGTCCCTATCAATTTTATTCTTGATGTTCCAAAAAATAATAATCTTTGATCCACACATCACCAGTAAGACATATTATCCCTGTTCCACTGTATATAATAAGAAATATTGCCAAAATGATCCTTGAAAACTGATACTCATTAATAAGTACCAATTTTGAGTGTTTTTATACATGAGAAAGCTTGAGTACTTATGGGTTTAAGTGTTTTTTAAAATAGTAATTATCTCCAATTTGAAAGTTTTTGGATCTAAATTTAGGTTTTGAGTCTTGAGTTAAAGAAAATCATTTGATCTCAATTATTGTTGTGAAATCTCAGGTATAAAAAATGAAGATTCATGAAGAAAAGAAATAAAAAATTTAAAATAAAAACAGTGTAAGCGAAAAGTCACTCAACCTAGGCCCCAAAATGAGTTTAAAATGGCGATTTTAGGTTTTCTTAAGGGGGCTAGACCTGGAAGAACGAGAGCAACCATCAAGAACGAAAGCAATTCATCAATTCTTCTTCTTCACTGGCAATCTTCGTTTCCTTGGGTTGTAACGGCTACCATGAGTAGCTAATTCTTCATCTCTAGGATTGAATATAATCTTTTGAACTCATTTGTATTTTGGTGATTTTTATATATAATATTCAATTTCTACTCAATTGTTATTTTTATCTTGTGCTTAATGTTAGATTTTATGTGATCAATAGAGTCTCGAATTTGATTCTTGAATTTAACTGGGAAGTACTTTTAAGTTTCTGACATAGATGAAAATACTCAATATATTGGAATACTAGGGATAGGTTTCGATGTATTGATTGCGTATAACATCTATTCTTAATGTTGGGTAATTTACTAAATAGCTAAGGGATCAATGTTTATAAAATTTCCTTATGAATTTCATATAAGAGGAATCGGTATGAATGATTTTTATATGTGCATCAATTGTGAGTAATTATGGATATTGTATGTTTTTATCAAATCCAAAATATGAATGAGGGAGATAGATGAAGTTCAATCCTAGAGTCCTTCTAGATCTTTGAAACCCTTTTTTATAATCGTTATTTATTTTTTAATTACTCTTTTATGTTTATTGAATCAAATTATACTAAAATCATAATTGCTTGAAAACTTAGGTTTATAAGCAAAACTGTTCTATGTGGATCGACATTTGTATTTTACAAATCTATATTACTTTGACGCGGTACACTTGTCGAAAAAGTCAACACTCATAATTAGTATAGAGCTTATGTTATGCACTTTTTTTCATTCTTAAGCTATGAATGACGGTGGCAAAGTATTGCAAGTATTTGACAAAAGATAAAAAGTTATTCGAATTGATAGAAAAATGAAAATTGATAATGCATTTACATATATGCTTTACTTAATGGATTTACTTTGGATGCATAGTTTAAGATAATTTACTAAACATTAAATATATTTTTGGTTTTTTAATAAATTATTGTTTGTTTTTATAATATATCTGTAGGTGAAAGTAATTGTTATTGATACTTATTAGACACTCATATTGTCAAATGAAGTTAAAGTAGTTAGTTATGTTATATCTTTTATAGTGTTCATAATATAATAACAACATATAATATTTCTAGTTATTTTCAAAAATTTTAAAATAAGTATATTTTATTTATTTTAGAATTTTTTTATAACAATAAAAAATAAATTAAAATGAAAGAACATAAAGAATGTTTAAATTTTTATATAAAAAGTTATCCATAGTACATAAAGGTTATAGTACTAAGAGATATATTTCCGATTTATCTGAGCTTGATCTCTCAAAATTTGATAACCCTTAAAGGTCGATCTTCTAAGACTAATTATCTCAACATTGAGTTATCCTAAACTGAAATCTGATCTCCCAAAATTAATAATGTGGACGAATTACTCAAGATCGATCACCAAAAAGTTTATCGCCCAAAAATCAAGTTCCTCATCCTCAAACTTGATTTCCCAACCCTTATCTCCCTAGGCCAACTCAACCTCAAGGCCAATCATCCCAGGACTGTTCCCCACTCCCAAGCCCCAATTTTCCAATCTTGATTTATTTATCTTAGGATGAATGTTATAAAAAATAGCAATTTCAAATTTTTAAATAATGAAAATAAAAAAATTATTAAAATCAAAACTCACATTTATTATATAATAAATAAAAATATTTAGAAAAACAAAAACATAGAAATAAATTTTATATAAACCACAAAAAGTTAATTAGTTCCATAAAAATTATAAAAGTATTTAAATCATGAAATCATTTATGTAGGATTAAAAGACTTTATATTACTATTTTTATATTATAAAGGAGTTTAAATTATATAAACTAAATATTTACTAAAACAATGCGTGGGAACAAAAGTGTAATATATCTACGTGTTTACGCTTTCTTGGTAATAAAAAGTAAAAACTATAAATAAAAAGTTAATTATTATAATAAAATTCATTTTATTAAATTCTATATTAAAGTTATAACAAATTGTGTACATAAAAAGTAATTATAAAAAAAATATATTTTATTAACTTTTGTAATATTATAATTTTATAATAAAAGTATTTGAAACTTTACGTAAAAATAAAAAATAAATATATAATAGAAGTGTACAACATGTTCAATAGTACATTTGATATACTATCTGGTACATGTCATTTCAATAATCACTAACAAGATGTATGTTTACTTACTAATACATTGAAATTTCTTTTTTATTTATTATACTCAAGTAAGGAATTATTTTTCCAACAATATGATATTCCTTAACTTCAACCACAGTCTTTTTATCAATATTGGATTATCTTCAAATATTTCCTAACTCCAACAATACTATTCTAGTCAATGTAGTCTTTCATTGTACTCATAATACTTTTCCATCTCAATCAATTTTTTTTTTCTAATCTTGTTACTTTTACAATGACAACATCCTCCATATATAATCCAGTGTAGTCCATACGTTATTAACTCATAAATCTACCAAACATGAATGGGAGTGAAGAGGATAAAAATGAAAATAATGTCAATTATATGATAATGTACAATCCCAAATTCCTACATGAGTTACCAAGTTACCACTTAATAGATTTATCAAATATGAATCATACTGAAGACTCAGAAAATCAAGACAGTAGCTCTTACAAATACTTTTTTTTACCTTTCCTTAACAATGTCATAGTTAAAAATGAAAGAGCTTAATTTACTACTATTTTAGATTTTTCTTGTTTACATTCAATTAACATGACTAATTTAATTAATTAACCAAATTATCTAAAAATATAAAATATCCTTATGAAATAAATAAAATGTATATATCCTAACAAAAGTAAAACAAACTAAAACTACAATTATATATGTTTAAATTAAATTAATTTTATAAACATAAACTTTTGTTGTTATAATTATTTATTTTAACAAAATCTTCCTCGTGTCTTAAAAGAGCATTTAAAAAATAATACAAATTCAATCAAAATCCTGCCACCAAGCACAATTTTAAAAAAATAAAAATAAAAATGCTTCAAAGTACCCATTAAAAAAATAAAAACTTACTTTCAAACACAATTTTAAAATAAAATAAAAAAAGTGCTTTAACAAAATTAAAACCAAGCCCATGCTTGTAACCTTAGCGGGACTTGCTGGTAAAAATTTACCAATTAAAATTCATTCATTTACATACTTATGTAAATTACACCCTTTTGGTGAAAACAACCAATACGATGATTTCTTTAGGTCAGATCAGATGCATGCATAATCAAGTTAATTGTATGCTATGATCATTCCGTGCATCAATATATAATCAAAAGCATAATAAGTTTTAAACCCTCTATATATAATCAATTGTTTTTTAATACTCAATAAAATTTTTCCTTTTAATTACATATCTAATAAATTAGATATTTTAATTTAAATTCCTACAGTTAACAAAATTTAACTCCATAATCGAAATGTTTTATACTATACAGTGACATTATATCAAAACCAACTTAGCAGACACGTGAAATACAACTGACACAAAAATTAAACCAAAATAATTAATTTATTTGATACTCAATTTTGAAATATATTATTCAGTACTCCGATAAAAAAAAATTGTCATCAAAAACTTATTTAAGCCGAGATTAAAAGCGTGTAAAGATACCAATTAGTCATAGAAATTAGCAAATTAATACAACTATGAAAATGGGTCAGATATAACACTCGGAAAGATAATCAGATCAAAGTGAATGAAAGCAAAGGATTGAACAGAGTTTGGCATTTAACATGACAACAGATATATAGAAAACATAAATTTTTAGCACAGAGCATACTAACCGAATTACAAATTTCTGGGGATAAACAACCAATCATAGTGAGAAGGTTAAGTAACGCGGCAATCTGAAATCTGATATTAACCTTGAGGTTGAAGAGCATGGAAATATGGGACCAAAGTGAGGTTTCACTAGCTCTCTATGGTAAGACAAACTGGATCTCAGCAAACAAAACATTACATGCAGGCAGGTAAAAAGTTCGATGAGAGCAATCTTCCACCAAATAGAGAGCAACAACGTAAAAAAAGCAATGGATCGCAGTTGCTCAACGGATCATGATCTCCCAAACAAAGTGCCACAATCATAGAAAAAGGAACCCCTTTCCATCAGTGCCCCGTGAAGAAAACAAGAGTGTTGGTATGCATATTTGAGTGCAATTGTGGGTAGCCATTTGCAGCTGAAAAGATTTTTTTATGTTTTAAAAACCATGCATGCCCAACTAGCAACAAAAGAACCCAATGATGAATCCAAAAAGACCACATTAAGCCAAGAATCCTGCCAAAAGGTCAATAACATTAATAAAGCGCAGGCCAAAGCAGAAATCTAACAAAGAAGAAAGTAGGTGCACTAGACAAATATTCAATAATTTACCCGCTTGACTACTTTTACTCAAAGATCCTGAGACGGGATAGCCAAATGGGCATTCTACTTTTAAAACTTCCTTCTCCCAATGAGAAGAAGCAAAACTCCACATTTGGACCTCCATCTTGGTCTTTCCAAAACCCACCCATCCAACACCAACAAAACTTTCCAATACGTCTTAAACTGAATCAGGTAATCCAGCAGCAAAAATGTCATACGCAACTCCCCATGCAATAAAGTCACAATTCACAAGATACCCAGCAGCAGCAATTATAGATAGCATAGAGCACAACATCGAATTTGACCGCAAGTCAAGTATGCATAATTTCACTAGACCAAAAGATCAGCATTTAGGAACATAAACAGTTTGCAAAATGTGCTGAGTATTGCATATCAAAATACTGGTATCAATGATCCATCCAAACAACAATCCCAGAAGTCCAGAGCATTGTGAAGTGGGAATGAAAAAGAAAGTTGAAGCATTAACAGCGACCTCTTCAATTTTAAAGCTGTAAAAAATCACCATTAAAAATTCATTAGAACCATAAACACAAAGGGAAGAAAGGAGAGACAAGAGATCATTGCATGCTGCATACCTCATTGAAAGACTAAATTATATCAACGAAAGCCTCCTGACGATCCCCGTCGCTCTCGCTCATATGGTCCTGCACGATCACGATAATATCGATCATTTCCAGAATCTCCATGGCTACCACCATCCCTGCTGCGGCCCCCTGAAGAGCGGTCTGCATTTCTATCTGGACCATAGTGACCACCGCCACTGCTTCCACCATATCTACTTTCCCTACCACCATACCTTCCACCCCTGGACCCTTCACCAGGGCATTCCCTAGCAAAATGACCAGGTTTTCCACACTTAAAGCATTCACCGCCATTAGATCCTCGGCCCCCTCCACCTCCAAAATCTCGGTTACGATCACGATCACGACCACGCTCCCGGCGATCACCATCATCTCTAGTTGATCCTTGTTGAGGCTGGGCTCTATCAACAGTAATAGTTCGCCCATCTAAATCCATCCCATTCATAGCATCAATAGCCTCTTCCATTGCTTTCTTTTCATCAAATGTGACAAATCCAAAACCACGAGAACGCCCAGAGAACTTGTCAACAACAACCTGTTTCAAATATATGATGAAAACAATTTCCAAAACAAAAATAATGCTTAGATTCATAAAGATATTAAACATATTTCTTTTTATTTTGTTCACTTGATTTGGTTATAAACAAGTTCATCAGGCATTGCAATTTTACTCCTAGAACAAAAACGAGAGAATAAATTGTAGATATCAGAAAAAAAAGTACAGCATAAACCAATTTCTACACAAACAAAAATTATGATACTGAAAACATTAGACTCATCTAAATGAACTACAACTACTATAGTTACAATACGATACTGGTCACCTTTGCCTCAACAAGCTTGCCAAACTTTTCAAATGTATCCTTTAATTTTCTATCAGACGTTGACCAAGCAAGGCCACCAATGAAGCAACGGTACTCTTCCACATCAGACATTTTAAACTGCATAAATGCAGGAAGACAAGCATTAGTACATAACGTTTGAATTAACTATGCAAGATAAGGCATCCCACCTTCTAACTCCCTATTAATATAGCCAATTAACTTCCAAGAATTTTAGGAATCAGATCCATTTATGAACCAAAAGACAGCATAAGACTATGATTAAAGATGTTGCCCAACTTCCTGATTAACATCTACACTTCAAAACAGAATAAAATAAAACTTAACAGACAAAAAGTGAGTGTATTTCCAATAAAGAAATATTGTGTACGCATGTATCAATACTAAAGAGGGTTAAGAAATACTGCAAAAAAATCACCATATCACATTTTAAGGGTAGGGCTCAGTCACTTACGAATCCGATTTAAAATTGTGGGTGAAAAATTCAGGGAGGAATTTTTCATACAAGTTTTATGCAGAGTGTAGCAGAAAGAAAGGTCACAATAAAAACCTACCTTGGATTAAAAGCACAAAAACTTAGGCAAGAAACAACTATGATGGAACAAAAATTAAAAATTTCAGTCAAATTAATAAAATTGTGAATTTTAGGGACCAGAGTTCAGGCAAGCAAAACAACCCCGTGACTTCCAAACACGAAATTGACTAAACCCATGACCATATGCAGCTTCTAATCGATGTTGCTAAACGAATTATGACAATTAGAAAATCACTTTCAATCAGAAACAGACAGAATTTGAATTGAGTGAGTAAAAGTGGATGAAATTCAGGGTTAAATATAAATCAGACAAATAAAAAGGGAGAAAATTACCGATGAGTGGAGGAGTAGTTCCGGGCAAACACGCGGAGGGAAAACCTAACTGAGCCGAAGCGGAAAATAAAGATGAAGTTTTGCGAAACACAGTTCCAACATATATACAGGACTAACACCCAGTCTTACTAGGTTACCCTCAAAATATGACGTTTTTTTATTTTTTATTTTTTATTTTTTATTTTTTTCATACATATTACCAGTTGTATTTAATTTATAGGCCTAAAAATATTTTTACTTTTTAAAAATCTACGAGTTTTGATTATACTTTCTAAATTTTTTTTTCTTTCTATTGTTTTTAATTTTATCATTTTGATTTCACTTTTTATAAAATATTTTTCTTTAATTTTCATCTTCCAAAATTTTAAATTATTATTTTTAGTCTTTTATATTTATTTTAAGATAGATAAATAATACTTGTTTTACACATCTTTAAGATTTTTTTTATGTGTGGCATAGTAACACTGTCACAACTATTATGTGACCGTTATAATGGTTACTTAATATTTTCTTTAATAAATAAATAGTTAAATAGGTCATATAAATATTAAGATTAAAAATAGTAATTTTCAATTAAAAAAAATGAAGAGATCAAAATAAAATTTTACAATTTTTCTAAGAGATTAACTATATGTTTAATTCTATTTTATATTACAACCAAATGAGAATAATAAAACAATTACTTGAAAGGTATACATGAGAAACCACATCCACCACAACATGAGCCTTATAAGCCCATTCAAACCTGTCACTCCCGTTACTTCTCATCAACCCACACCCACCAAATTCAAATTAAAATTCACCATTATCAAGCTATGTAGAGAATCTTTCTCGCCTAATTAAAAGATTTCAATCCAAAACTAAAATTACTATTGTACTGTACGGCCGACCGGATACTATAGACCGACCAATAAGTGGTCTTGATAAACTACACGTGGCATATAGAGCAAGATATCCAAGTAAGGACAAAAGGGTAATTAAATATCTTGTAATTAATTCCTTTTATTATTCTGTTACTAAAACCGTGACAGGAGAAAATGGGCCCAAATCCATCAAGCCCACCACCACACTTACAAATACAGGCTCAATCATCTCAAGCCAGGTATTTCTAAACTCTGATATTTATTCCTGCACACTCTAACCCTAAATTGACTTGAGCGTCGGAGTGCCTGCAGGACCCCCCTCCCGGGACTGTGAATTTCAGAGCATTCGGTACACTAAGGAGCAGATCTTGGAGCAGTCAATGAATCAGCATGAGGAGATATTGTTGTTGCTAGAGCCAACCGGTCCTGTGCGATACATTTTGGCGCCCACCGTGGGGCCGAGATTGACCTAGCAACGATGGTGACGACAAGGAACAATCACGATGGTCAGCAAGCCAATCAGGAAGGAGACCCCTCGACCATCCTAGCCGAGATGCGAAGAGAGCTGGAACTGATGCGCAAACTGCGAGAAGACGATAGGTTGCAGAGGGAGGAAGAGCGGCTGCGCCAGGCGGGTGCCAACGACGCCCTTCGAGAGGAAAATGAAAGGCTCTGATAGAGGCTCGAGAGGATCGAAAAGGCGCAGCATAGTAGAAACATTCATGCGGAAGGAGACAGGTCCCGACCGACCGAACAACCACAACCCGACCGAGAAAGAAACGAGCCCCAACGAGAACGTCCTGCGGAAAATTCTCACCAGGACGACCAAGACGCGACATCGCGACGTGTTGAGGATTCGGCAGATCACCAATTCCCCTTCACCGATGATATACTGGCAACCAAGTTGCCGCCCAACTGGAATAATCCCACATTGGACAAGTACGATGGCACTACAGACCCGGACGAACACATCAACTCGTACGTTTCCCAGCTAACCTTGTTTACGACGGACGGATACATATATTGCAAGGTCTTCCCAACCTCCTTGAGGGGACGACGCTCAGTTGGTTTACCTGCCTACCCCCGGGTCGATAGACTCTTTCGGGACCTTGAAGGCCAAATTTATAGCCTAATTTGCAACGAGTAAGTCACATCAGATGACGTCGGTTGCGCTGGTAAACATCCGATAGGAGAAGGGGGAATCCCTCAAGTCTTTCATGGCAAGATTCGGACAGGTCGCTCTCAGCATACGCGGACTCCTATCGGAAGTAGCAATGGCATATTTGATCACAGCGCTTAGGCCGGGGCCGTTCGCAGATAGTTTGGCCATGCAACCCCCGGCCAACATGGACGATCTCTGCCGAAGGGCCACTCAATTTATGCAGGTAGAAGAATTGCGACAATATTCGAGAGGTGAGCAAGGCCAGGGGAGAAGGGGCGACCGGTCATCCAACCCCCCACGATACAGGGACATGTCCGCCACGCAGAGGTTTACAAAGTACACACCAGTCAATACCGGCCGGACGCGCATCCTTGAGGAAGCTTTGAGTACCGACCTCATTAAGGAACCAAGGAGGGGTGTATCGCCCCAGGATGCCGACCGGAGTAAGTACTGCCGGTACCATCGTGGTCATGGTCATATAACAGGGGAATGTGCGGCCCTCAAGGACAAAATCGAGGAGCTGATCCAGGCAGGCCACCTGCAGAGATATGTCGCAAGGCGACGACAGTACGGGCGGCGCCAAGAGCGCAGTCCCAGGGGGAGGAGTCCTCGTCAAAAAAGTGGAAGTCCGAGGGCACGGGAGGAAAGGCGAAGGAACAGTAGCCAGTCAAGAGAAAGAAGCCCCCCACGCCGTGCGAATACCGGGAAGACAGTTGTTAATACTATTTTCGCAGGATTCGATGGGGGAGGACCGTCCAGCTCGGCCAGGAAAAGACACCTCCGAGCAATCAAAAGCGTGCACATGATCAGCCCGCGGGCGCGTCGTAGTATGTCAGATATCACTTTCACTGACTGGGATTTCCGGGCAATCGATACCCAGCAGGATGATCCAATGGTTATCACCATCGATCTGGCGAACTGCGAAGTAAGAAAGACATTAGTAGACCAAGGTAGCTCTGTCGACGTGCTCTACTGGAGGACGTTCAGAAAGATGGGGTTAGAGGAAAGCGAGATAATCCCTTTGGATGAGCAGATAGTGGGATTCTCCGGAGAACGGGTCGACACAAAAGGATACGTTGGCTTGCACACCAGGTTCGGGGAGCCCGGCCGGGGACAGAAGACCATCTCTGCCAGGTATATAGTGGTGGATGTTAACACGTCCTACAATGCGTTGTTGGGGCGGCCGTCCTTGAACAAACTTGGAGCCATAGTCTCCACGCCGCATCTGGCAATGAAGTTCCCATCCAACCGAGGCACCGTGGCGACCGTTTATGCCGACCAGAAAACGGCCAAGGAGTGCTATGTGGCAAGTCTGAAACTGAAACCGACTGAGACGACCGCGAAAAGAAACGTCGTCCAGAGGATGGCTGCCACGACGGATCTCGACCCTAAGATCAATGATGATGTAAGGATGAAGCCGAGTAACGACGTTACCGAGTGGCAGTTGGCAGAAGAAGGCCAAAACACTCGGTTAGGCGGAGGCATGACAAAAAGCGAAGTCAAAAGGATAACCAAATTGTTGGCCGATAACAGAGATCTTTTTGCCTGGACGGCCGAAGACATGCCTGGAGTGGACCCGAGAGTGATGTCCCACAGACTCTTCGTATGTAAGGAAGCTCGGCCGGTTGCACAAAAGAAAAGAAGAATGGGTAAGGAAAGAAGGAATGCAGCTGCACTCGAAGTGCAAAAACTACTGGAGGCCGGATTTATAAAAGAAATTCATTACACCACATGGTTGGCAAATGTGGTGTTGGTAAAAAAGAGCAATGGACAATGGAGGATGTGCGTCGACTATACGAGTTTGAACAAAGCCTGTCCGAAGGACGCATACCCGCTGCCTAGTATTGACCGCCTGGTAGACGGGGCAGCCGGTAACAAGGTGCTCAGCTTTCTTGATGCATTTTCGGGGTACAATCAAATTTCGATGTACGACCGAGATGTGGAGAAGACAACATTTATCACCGAGGCCTCAAACTATTGTTATCAAGTCATGCCCTTCGGGCTGAAGAATGCAGGTGCTACTTACTAGAGGTTAATGGACCAAGTGTTCAAGGATCAGGTCGACCGGAATGTGGAAGTGTATGTTGATAACATGGTGGTGAAGTCCGCCACGTTCGACCAACATCTGACCGACCTAGACGAAGTATTCGGCCGGCTTCAAAAGTTCAACATGAGACTCAACCCAGCAAAATGTGTGCTTGGTGTAGAAGGAGGAAAATTCTTGGGATTCATGCTCACACACAGGGGGATAGAAGCTAACCCCGACAAGTGCTCGGCCATATTAGACACACAAAGCCCTACCACTCTGAAGGAGGTACAAGCCTTGTTGGCAAACTCACGTCACTCTCCAGATTCTTACCCAGATTGGCCGAAAAAATAAGACCGATCGTAAAAACATTAAAAAAGGCGGACAGATTCCAGTGGAGCGAAGAGTGTGAGAGAACGTTCACAGAGATAAAGGCGGCAGTATCATCAACCCCTATGCTACAGAAACCGACGCTAGGAGGCGGGCTCCTATTATACATCTCCCCTTCTGAGGATGCCATCAGTGCAGCTTTGGTTCAACAGGAGGACCAAAAACCGGTTTATTTTGTAGGACGAGCCTTGCAAGATGTAGAGACCAGATATCAGCTAATAGAAAAGGTCGCGTTGGCGGTCGTGTATGCCGCTAGAAGACTTCGACCATCTTTTCAGAGTCACCCAGTGACATGAAGACCGATTATCCGATGGGGAAGATCCTTTTGAGGCCTGAGCTGGCCGGACGAATGATATCGTGGTCGGTCGAGCTCTCGGAGTTCGGATTGAAGTTCGAACCGAGAGGGCCCATTAAGGCGTAATGCCTAGCCGACTTTGTGTCAGAACTCCAAACACCGGAGCAGCACGTTGTATGGACGTTGTATGTGGATGGTTCGTCCAACAGTAAGTAGTGTGGAGCGGGAGTCGTTTTGGAAAGCCCGGGCGGGCTGAAAGTGGAGCAATCGTTGCACTTCAACTTCAAGGCATCTAACAATCAGGCTGAATATGAGGCCTTCATCGCTGGATTAAACCTAGCAGGAGACATGAAAGTCAAGCAACTGAAATGTTTTACCGACTCCCAATTGACGGTCGGTCAGATCAACGGGACCTTTCAGGTAAAGGATTCGCTATTAACAAGGTACTATCAAAATGTGTCTACCCTCCTCTCCAAATTCCAACATGCGGAGGTCCAGTATGTGCCTAGGAGCAAAAACGGAAGGGCAGATGCATTGTATAAACTTGCACTAGGCAAAAGGAAAGGCAGATTCGACACTGTCATTCAACTTACCCTGAGCAACCCAACCGTATCGGAAGAAGATTGCATGAACATTGAGATGACGGAAGACTGGTGGTCGCCCATTATCCAAACCCTGAAAACACTGCTGACAGGAGAGGCTGTGGCAGATAAGGTGTTGGCCAAGAAAGCCGCCCGATATGTCCTCATAGCCGATGACCTATATAAACGAGGCTTCACGACCCCACTTCTAAAGTGCCTGGGGAAAGAGCAGTCCGAGTATGTGATGAACGAGTTACACAACGGAATTTGTGGCATGCACTTCGGTCATAAGACTTTAGCCGCCAGAATAGTCCGGGCCCGATACTACTGGCCGACCGTCCGCCAGGATTGCGCCGAATACGTGAAAAAGTGCAAAAGTTGTCAAGAAAATGGACCGCTTATCTGTCAACCGCCCACCGACTTGCAGATCATAAGTGCTCCCTAGCCTTTCGCCAAATGGGGAATGGATATCCTAGGTCCTTTTTCCACCGGCAACCGGACAGCGGCGATTCTTAATTGTGGCAGTGGACTATTTCACAAAATGGATAGAGGCCGAACCCCTGGCTAAAATCACGGCCGCCAATGTTCAAAACTTCACGTGGAAGCTAATTTGCAGGTTCGACGTTCCTCACACGGTCATCACTGACAACGGCCGACAATTTGTGGACCGAAAGCTAGAAGCCTTCTTCACTGAGCTAGGGGTCAAACACATAACCAGTTCGGTGGAGCACCCACAGACGAATGGTTAGGCGGAGGCCGCCAACAAGGTAATCTTGTCCCAGCTGAAGAAAAGGTTAGGAGCTGCCAAAGGAAAATGGGCCGATGAGTTACTCGAGGCCTTATGGGCATATCATTGCACGCCGCAGACATCTACAGGGGACCTTGGCTTACCATGAGACCTCTATTCGCGATCAAACTGGCCGACCGAAAGGTGGCCACGCTCAAAGGTGCTCTTGGCTTACCATGAGACCTTAATTCGCGATCAACCGGCCGACCGAAAGGTGGTCACGCTCAAAGGTGCTCTTGGCTTACCATGAGACCTCTATTCGCGATCGAACTAGCCGACCGAAAAGTGATTTCGCTCAAGGTACTCCCGGCTCACCAATCGTCGGGACCGATCAAAGGGTTGCTCCCGTTAGAGGCACATCACGATCCACATGTCGCGGCCTGCTAACAGCCGTATTTAAATTAATTTAGCGTTCGGATTTTATGAGCGACACATATACTAAACGACATACTAGTCAAATACAAACGATCACACGATTAACAAGCCAATAATAAGTAAAATGGTCGATATCATTAATACTTGTATTTACATGTTTGTCAAAAAATAGACGGCCGCACACTGGCCTCCGAAGATACATATATAAAACATCTAATCAGAAACTATAACTTCAGGGGCCGACTGATCCCCTCCCGGCTGCTCGTCGCCCTCATCCTCCTCATCCGGCACATCCATGGCGGACACCAGCTCACCGCGATAGATGTCCTTTCTGTTATCAAACTTTCTCTCGTCGACCGAAACTTGGTAGAAGTAGGCCGCCTGCCTCACGGAACGCATGAATCCTAGTTTTCTTCGGCCTTCTTGCGCTGTAGCCGCTCCTCCTCCAGCTTGAGGGTCAGTCTGGTAATCTTATCAGTTAAATCCGCAACATCTTCGCTAAGGTGGTCTATCCGGTCGGCCGCAGCCTTCTCCTTCTCCTCGGCCGTCAGGCACTGCTCTTTTAACGCTGATTCTCCCCTCCCAAGTCCTCCACCAGTTTCCTCAGGCTTAGATTTTCTCCCTTCACCCGCTCATTATCAGCCTGGGCAACATTCAGCGATGTTGACACTTCGGCGAGCTCGTCCTTCAAGCTTTCCACGGTTGCCGCGTCATCTTTCAGCAACTCCTCTCTCGCAACCCGGCTAAGCAAGAGAGCCCGAGCATTCATTTCGAGGAGGGCATCTCTCAACTCTTTGCGGGTGGCGGGCATGAATTGGTTCTTCTCGTAATCGTTCAGACCGATGACTACACGGTCGGCCACCATTATCTTTTTATTGAGAAAGTTGTAAGTAGAACTTTTCTCGTGATCGGTGGCAGCCTCCTTTAAACTCTTACGCGACCGCTGAGAGGAAGACCAGTCAGATCCTCGCTTCGACTTTTTCTTTTCTAAAGGACCGGGTTGTTCGACAGCAGGAGGGGGACTGCGGCCAACGGCTCAATGTTCTGAGGAGGATCGGGCGTCCGGGGAACAGATTTCCCCTTATCCTTGGCGGCTCGCTTGCTGCTCTCCCCAGCTGGTGCTGACGACATCAGGTCCTTGAATACCTTGTTCATGGCGGGCGTCCAGGCAACAAGGATGTCTGCACAACAAGAGTATGATCAAACAGTTACTAAGGTAAAATGATAAGGTAAAAGGGAAGAACGTACCGAACACTACGCCGTTCGGGTTTTCACACCAATAGGTGTTGAGAATTTCTCGGGCAGGGATACCCCTAGGTAAGCTATCAAGCACAGCAAGTGCCGAGGTATCCTCTGCCGATAATCCCGTCCGCGACCAAGGCGCAACACGAACAGGGGATCTAGTCCAATATAGGGAAAACCTGGGCTCATCCCCGTCAAAAATGTACTCTCGGCCGACATCTCCGAAAGCATTCAGTACACTAAAGAGCAGATCTTGGAGCAGTCAGTGAATCAGTACGAGGAGATATTATTATTGCTAGAGCCAACCGGTCCTCTGCGATAACAACTATCCTATAAGAAAAAGAGATATAAAGAGATATATAAGATACCCAAGTCTTTTGTTGGTGTATAAGAGGCTTATATAATAAGATATATAAGATATTCATTAACATTTCCTTATAAACATGACAAAAATATATATATTCATTAACATTTCCTTATAAACATGACAAAAATATTAAGCAGTTGCAATTTTTTTTATTTTTTACTAAAGTGGTGCAATATAAGAAATGAATATAATACTTAAGAGGGATGAAAAATACTTTTTTTTTAATATAATATACAGAAACAAGTACAAAAGAGTGTAACTTTTGTTAAGGAAGAACAGTGTGATTGTTTTGGTAAAAAAAATTGGAAAATCTCATACCAAAAAGAAAGAAAAAGGAAAAGGGCTGCGAGGGTTTAGGGCTGGGTTTAGTACTTTCACTTTCTTTCGCTGTGATTTGGTAGCAGTTCTTCGATTATCTTCAGTTTCGAACTCTTTTGCCTTGTTTTGTTTTCCAATAGAGAAAAGAGAACGATGTGGTATTTGTGCGTTTTCTACCATAGGTTGTTGGATTACAGAAAACCCGAAGTGGAATCTCTGGCACAACTCTTTGGAGCCGTTGAGGATCCCCAAAACGACGACGTTCCCTTCCAACTGCAATGGAAGCTCCCTCTTCACTACCACACCGATTCACCTTTCCATTTCGTAAATCTTCCTTCCGAACAACTTGCTCGGAACATTGCCACCCGAAGTCAGTTATTACCGTTGAATGATCTTTAGTTTTTGAATGATCTTTAGTTTTTGTTTTATGGGTCTGTTTAAAGTTTCGATTTTTAATCCTTTTTTTGGGTGAAAATTTTGTAGGCATACTTGTGAAGGGAATGTATGAGCTGTGGGGGGAAGGGAGTAGCTATGAGGAGTTGAAAGAGTCTGTCTTGAGTTACCCTGATGAGAGGAAGTTGCCGTACTTGGATTCTGATAGCACTTTCAAGATTACTGTTGATAGTTTCGGGAAGGTCATTAGCCTTGAGGAGCAAAAGGAACTCATTCAAGGGCTCTCTTATATCCCTTTCAAGGTTCGTAGGGTGTTCTTTGAACTGATTGGTGTGAAATTTTTTATCAGCCTATTTCTCAGCTTTGGTTGGGCTATGTAGGTTCCGAAAGTATTGGGAAATTTGAGATGCTGTCTTGAATGTGGGAAACATTGTGTTTATGCTTGCTCTAGTGGTTAATTGGTTCAAGACAGCCTTTTAAGTGTTTGCTAGGTAGGTTGATTATAAATAGCAATTCTGTTTAAGTCTTTGATTTTCACTGCCATTTCATTGGAATGTTGTCTAATATGGTTGAACATGATGGAAACTGCATTGTAGGTTCTGTGAAGGGTTTGCTGATTTATGTCTCAGTTACCCCTTTGGTTGAGTGGATGTTTTTAATATCAACTACATTTTCAACAATAAGCACCAATTTTATTTTATTTTTATATTATGATTCATCAAGCGTTTTGAACTATTCTAGTGCATTGAGTATTATTTTACTTTTTTCATTCGGATCTCTTGTTTTCCTCATTTGTTTATTAGTTTAAGAGGTCAGATGGGCTATAATCAATGAAAGTTCTCGTTATTTATTGAACTTGTGTTATCTTGCAAGAGTTTATATCCATCATTGGTTGGCCACTTTGTTTGTAGGGCCGTGTAAAGTTGAAAAACCCAGATCACAACTTCTGGCTTATAGAAGTAGATAATTATGGAGGTAATAATGGTCTTCCTCCAATTGTACAAAAGAGAATCTTCTTTGGTCGTGAAGTGGGTGGGGCTGATAGGAAGCTTATACCCACCTATCAGTTGAAAAGCCGTAATTATCTTGGGCCAACAGCCATGGATGCTGAAATGGCTTTTCTAATGGCCAATCAAGCACTAGCTACTTCTGGGAAGCTTGTTTATGACCCTTTTGTTGGAACTGGAAGTATTCTTGTTGCAGCAGCTCATTTTGGAGCAATGACCATGGTCAGCTTCTTCCTTCCTATTCTGGGTGATCTTTTTTGCAACTTATCCTATTTTGCATTCTTTTTACGATTGATTACTTCCAGGCAAGTTCTTTCCTTTAACAAGAACTTTTCTAAACTTTTTTAGGGTGCTGACATTGACATTAGGGTAGTCCGTGATGGACGCGGTCCTGACCGTAATGTTTGGAGTAATTTTAAGCAGGTAAATGTGCCAAACAAACACTGTCATGAGTTGTTATAATGGTATTTTGTGATCCATTGTGTTTGTACTGTTAGAATTTATCACCTGAATTATCTATTTTAGGCATACTTTATAATTTGTATTTGAATCTGATGAACTTATTAAGTTGCACATTTTGCAGTATGGATTACCTATGCCTGTTGGTCTTCTAAGGGCGGATAACAACCTTCCTCCTTGGCGTCCTACATTGAAAGAGGTGATCATTTGAAAAGAAAAATATACTTTTGTTCTTAATTATTTTTCTCTGTTTTTCTGTCTGAAATGAGAACACCCCACTTGCTGTATCTCTTGAATCTAGATTTCCAATGTCAGCAATTTACTGGTGTTTTTGCTGTCTAACTAAATAAAGTATAAAATATTATTTATTGGGATTTCTTACTTTCTTTTCAGTAATTGTGCTGTTGAATCTGGGTTTCTGTTATTTTTACTAAATTATGCAAGGGATAGATTGGTGGTACTGATGATTTGAAAAGTGGTGTACTGATGTTTAGCAATAGACTTAATCCTGGACTGCCAATCGTTTTTTTGAATACCTTGCTCTCTATAAGCCTGCCAGATCTCTTTGGAGTTTAGCATTTGATTATTGAGTCGTGTTTAAAATGACTGATCAACCACAACCAAACTTTATGTCCTTATTATCCCATTATTATCCCACTATGTGCAATACGTATAAGGCCACCCTGAGATCAGAATGCAATCAACCAAATCTTATTGTTTCTATTACTGTATAATAGCAGTGTAAAGTCTTTCTACTTCACGGCTATCCTCTTCCCAAAGATTTGAATGAAGAGAACCTTAGTGTAAGGTGAATAGTAATGTAATATACGGATTAGATGCAATTGGGTATCAGATAAAATTATAGAAATAAGTTGGCTGTTAAGTTCTGCCACCACTTGATTTGTACTTGATTTGGCAAGATAACTGGGGTATTATCTCTAATTTTGTTTTAAAGGAAAACAGAACACGTGAAGTGCAAAAAAAATGTTGCTTGCAAATTTCCTTTAGAAAATTGTTGATATATTTGCTATTTGTTAGGTATTTGATGCCATAATATGTGATCCTCCATATGGAGTACGAGCTGGGGGACGCAAATCTGGTGGTCGGAAGCTGCTAAAGGGGGTTGTGGAACCTTACACCGTTCCTGATGACAAAAGAACAGATCACATACCATCAACTGCACCCTACAGTTTAGTTGAGTGTGTGCATGATTTGCTTGATCTTGCTGCCAAGATGCTTGTAATTGGGGGAAGGCTTGTGTTTTTCTATCCTGTACTGAGAGAAGATGATTTTGCTGAAAACCATTTCCCAGAACATCCGTGTTTTAAGCTGATATCTACGTCTGAGCAGATCCTTAGCTCACGCTATAGCAGGGTATTACTGACAATGGTGAAGACAGGTCCTTACACAGAGGAGATAGCTGAGGTGGCTAGGAAAAAGCACATTGAGTTCAGGGAGAATCATGTAAAGTGGTTAGAAGATGGTAATCTTCATTCTGCAGTTTTCAGTCCTGCTGATGGTCACTTAAGGGAGGCTGGTGATCCCAAGCTTATTAAGGATCCAAAGCCTAAATACAGAGGAAAGTATGTTTAGTGTTAACGGGTTAGATGGTCTACTCCCTCACCATTACAATAGACATTAGCATTAGACATGAGACAGCACTGTATTTTTTCTATGTCCGAGAGTGAAACCTATTTCATTATATGAAAGCCAATGTACCCTTTTAGATTCAATTAGTGAGTTTTTTCTGATATCTTTTTATATTATTCATAGATATGTCTTTTTCTCCTGCTTTATTCAATTTGATGAAGTTTTAACATTACTACTTTCCTTTACTATTTTATCCGTATATCCCTTCTCCTATATCTACCTCCCTTCTTCGGTTTCCTTATATATGAGTCCTCCAAAAGCTTGTTCTTCAAAGTAGAAGTGAGAATTAGGATTGAAGTGAGCATTAGGGAGCTGTTGCTTCCTGCAGACCCCTACTTTCTACCTGCACTTCCTTAAGTTTTGAAATTTGAACTTTTATTTGAAACGGTCTTCTCCTTCACCAATGTGTTTCTGTTGCTGGTTCAATCTTGAAAGAGGAGAATTCCAGTGAGGGGTAGTGGTGCTGCTGGTGGTGTGTTGAAGGTATGGAAGGATGTTCTTGTCTTATTTGTTTAGTTATATGGTGGAGATTTGGTTATCGGAATTGAGTCTGGAAACAGGCTTTCGGAATTTCGGTACAAATATCGATATATTTTAGACACACTGATTTTGTGAAATTACTGAATCCTTTAACATTATATTCATGATGAATAATACTTACAAAGCTATATGTATAAGATGACGAGATTGTTGGTGTTACTCAACTGAGATAACCTTATTTGCTATTTGTTTTATTGACATCTGAACTTTGTGTAGGTAGGTATATGTATGCATAATCCGTGACACAAAACAATATTTCCAAATTGAATCAATCCTGCATCTACAGAATAAATAAAGATGTTAATTTTAAAAGTGACTTTAGTAATTATTCGACGAGAAAAAAAATCTGAATTATAATTTATATCTCACTACTTAATTAGTTAATTTCACTTAATAACCTTAATCTATGGAAAACAGTTAATATAATGTACCATTGTAATATGTATGAGTTGTACATGCTACATGTGGTAATATCATGTTATATTAGAAATGAAATTCAAAAGCTTGTAAAATTTGCACTTCACTTAACATGGCAACATGGAAATCTAAGAAAATTATGCAAATACATAGGAATTCATGTAAAATATGTTGATAGGTGAAAAGTTTGTACTTTCAAAATATTAGGTTAAGGAATTACCTCTCTATGTTATTGGTGTGGAAAATAGTGCAATTTTGGTGATGTATTCTAACTTTACAATATTATAAGGATTTAGGAGTAGAACAATTTAGAAAATAAAATGAAAGGGTAGTACAGATAGTATAAGAGGGTCTTTTACGTGTACCAAATTATGGAGTAATGCACCCTAATAAGAATCTTTTGGTTGGATGAGGGCATAGTCTTAGACATTGAGAGTAAGTTGTGGAGTATGGAATAGATCCAAAGCTTTGTGGTTAGTAGTGATTTCAGTGTTGAGTGCATAATCTTAAATTTGGATTTTATTTTTTCATGTAATTTTATGTTACAATATTAAATTATTTTTACATTTATAGGAGAAGAACTTGAAAAATAAAGCTAGTGAGAATAAACATGAAATTAAATCAATTTTGGAAACAAAATCAATTATTCAAAAAACATTTGAAATAGTAATGTTACTTTGTGTTTATATGTATAAATTTCTCAAATTTTATGTAGGTTTAGTATAATCTTTTGAATGGCCAATAGCATTAAAAATATGAAAGACCACTCTTAAGAAATGAAACTTGGTGTAAATTTCATGGGAAACAAATTATGATAACTTTTAATGGATTTAAAAGTTATATTTAGTATAGAAACTTTAATGTCTTAATTCTTGAATTTAAGGATATTTGAAATGCTTACAAGACTCACCACTTTTTTTTTTATATATATAATAGAGTATATAATAAATCATATTTTAATTAATTTATAAAAACATATGTTATAAATAAATTAAATTTTGGAAGATTATTGTGAAAATAATTGTACTTTGTTTATCATGAAAGTGAATAAAAAATTTAAAAAGAAAACTTAGTAAAATATTATTTTTAAGTGAAATTTGTTATTATAATTATTTTTTATAATAGAAATGTTGATTATATTAAAAAAAGAAAATATATATATTATTTTTATATCTTAAAAGTTTATTACTGTGATTTTTTATTAATTATAATTTATTTTTATTAATATAATATTACCTATATATTAGTATTTAAACATGAATACTTTTATAAATAATATTGAAACATTACTTTATCTATGTATTATTTTAAATAGTTATTTATAGTTTTTTTTGTGATTATAATATTACTTTTCTATTATTAAAATTAAAGTTTATAATAAAAATATAAATAGGAGCAAAAGATTTGCTAATATTTGATTGAGATCCTTAAAATATAGTAAATTTGACACACAAAAATCCATAAATGGGATTTTTAGCATATACCATTATAATAAGTGTTATTACTCTAATACTAGATGTAGACATATGAAAAAAAAAATTGTTGTTGCAGCTTTAAAATATTTAAATTCTGTAAACTATACTATATTTATTAAAATTACAACAATAATAGGCATAAATATGGTTTTTTCTATTTCGGTGTAATTTTTTTTACGAAATTTTCATAATAGGTAGATTAGATTTTATTTTCGTTATGATTTTATTTAACTCAGAATAAAATCATACCATCCTTCACAACATCATCATGATTTATGGCAAGATTTCAGAACAATTCAAATCCTCCAATACCATACCATCTTAATTAATCCAAATTAATTATAAGTTTGTATTAAAATATTTTGAATTAAATATATTCTTAATAAATCCAAATTAATGCTACCTTTTATATTAAAATATTTTGAATTAAATATGTTTGTAATAAAATTATGTCAACTCAATACAATTTATTCATAATAAAAATAAAAAAAATTTACCATTCTAAGAATTTTGTGAAAAAATTACACAATGAAAAAAGAAAAAAAAAGAAACCTAAGATATGAATGATATTTTTAAACTCAACCATTTTTTTAATTCCAATTAAATGTGATCTTTTTTTCTCGTAAAATTATTGGGAGCATAATTTATATACTTAAAAATTATACATTGTAAACTCGTATAGTTTTTTTTTTATTAAGAGTTAAAATTTTATTAATCAGATTTTGCATTCTTTTTATTTTTCATTACTTGATGTGTCGTGAGCTGAAAGCAGGAGTCTTTTTTTTTATAAAATTTAGTCTCATATATTATGTGGTGAATCTTGAATATCTTCAAAATGGTTCATACCTTCATTAGCTACCACTTTCACAAAAGTATATATGGTATAAAATTAATTTTATATTGAAACTTAATTTCATATAAATTAT
>Ga0099824_1000859_pt1 | contig 40091 bp, 26 predicted proteins | sample SiratrowhiteBW_FD_76837 | JGI IMG/M metagenome (GOLD analysis project Ga0099824, IMG submission 76837) | Root nodule microbial communities of legume samples collected from California, USA - Siratro white BW | ecosystem: Host-associated > Plants > Roots > Nodule | place: USA: California... | reverse complement strand
TATATATATATATATATGATTCAATAATAATAATAATAATAATAATAATAATAATAATAATAACAATAACAATATTGATAATAATAATAATGATGATTAATTTCACAATTAGTTTTTCTCACTTATATACTTATTATAGATTTTTTTTTATTTAATCAATGCAAAATTTAGATTTTTCTCAGCACATTATAATTAAAATTTTAATAGTAATAATTTAGCACAGTTCAAAGGTATTCATTAACATGATGTCATATCAAGTTTATTAATTAATTGAAATAACTCCACCCTTTTATCAACACTCCACTATTAATAATATTCGATAATAATGTTGTGAAAAAAAATTACTTTTTGTTAAAATGAATTGTGACACTAGAGAAATGATATAATTGAAAGGAAGAAAGTTAGAAATTTTATCGAATCAAAAGAGAGGGGGTCTCTTGTTTGTGTTAGTAAATAGGTGAGATAAAATATTTCATTATGATAATTTCGATTATATGTATAATGTCATCAAACATTTACATTAGAAATAAAGTAGTATTTTTGTCTTTCCATTATATGAATATTGTCAATGTTTATGCTTCATAAAATAAACTCGATCCCATTAATCGAGCTTGTAAAATAGGTTAAATCAATTTAAACAATGTGACAAATTAAATCAAATTATGTTTTTTTGTTGATTTATTTAATCACAGTTTACATAAGTTTAGGTGAGATCAGACGTAAATTTAAAGCCAAATTCATTTTATATCGTAATAATTATATTTAAACACTAAAAATATCTTACTTTTAAAACATATACATATATTATAATTTATATATTAAATTATTATATTTAAATTATTTTTTTTACTAATATGACAAATTTTAGAAATACATTTTTTTATTTAAATTCAATTTTTTTATTATTTAAAAAAAAATACATATAACGTAAAATGAGATTTAAGTTAAAGAACGCAATCTGTATAGAAAACGAGTAGGCTTTGCCGACACAATATTTTATACTTAAAACAATAGGACTGGGTTGAACATTTAATAGCTATATATTCATTCTCGTAAGTAAAATTAATAATAAATAAGTATTCTTAATGTATATTATATTGTAAATCAAAATTATAATGAATCCATAGTTTCAAATAATTAAGTTCCATTTTATTTTACAATAGAAATCAAAATTATGATATAATTTATTTATAATTATCGAAAATTTCTCTTAAAAAATGAAAATTTAATACATACAAAAGGAGAGTTATTCCTTCAAAACATTTTAATTCCTTAAACTTCAATGCATGTACCTTTAATTGTACTGCTGTTAGTTTATCTATCTTGGTACACACACCACTAAAAACTCAAAACAATGTATAGATAAAAAAAAAAAAAAAAAAAAAAAAAAAATTAAAAAAAAAAAAAAAAAAAAAAAAACATGGGATATTTTTATAAAAAAAAAAGAAAAAAACAACATTCAAATGACCAGATACAACTTTCTTCTGGCACCCTTTTTTTTATGACCAGATACATTTTATTGAAAATAATAATAAACAAAATAAGTATATAAACAATGACTAAGAATATTTCAATATGGTTAAGCTACTTTCTTATTAATTGCAAATAAAGAATATTTATCATGTCTAATCAAGAAACAGTAGATTATTGGAAGAAATCAAATTGGTGCATGTCATGTCTTTTTTTTTTATTTATTGTAAAAAAAATCATTTGTTCACAATTCAAGTAATTTAACTTATTAGTTAAGTTAGATGTCTTTTTTTTTTCTTAATCTGTTTTTGTACCAAATATTATAATTGCAAAATTCAGGACATTATATACAAAATATATATATATATATATATATATATATATAAACACATTATATACAAATATATTTATCTAAACATATTTATGAATTACTAATATACATATATAATCAATTAAATATTATTTCAGCAGCTACTTAAAACACGTATATTTATAATCATTATTATATCGTTTGAGTAAAAATATTCTTATCCAAGTACAATGTTTTCATAGAATATGAAAAGATTGTTCGGATTATATGTTCTATTTGACTAACTCAAAGTATAGCTTGAATAACTTTTAATATGGTTTGGATGGCTCTTAGTATCATTTAAGCAAACTTATTTTGATGAAAGAAATTTGATATATCAAGCATTATTCTCTTTTTCATAAAGTCTTTTGTGTGTATTACCTTCTCATTCTTGTTTTTCTCATTATCGAGATTGTTATCATGATAAAATCTCTCCACAAACACTTTATGCTATTTTAACCAGTTATTTTAAAGATTAGGTAAAAATATACTTGATATTCATGTTAGAGAAAAATATGTACTAAATAAAAATATATGTTAAATAGAAATATATATTAAAAGTGTATAAATTAAATAAATTTTAAAAAAATATATTTTAAAAACATATGTTAAAAACTTTATTTGGAATAATATATTTTAGAAAAAAAATTAAAAAAATATGTTAGAAGTTAAATAAATATTTAGGAAAACAAAATTTGTTGATGTTGAATTTTAGTTAATACAGATATTGTTCCTTTTGGAATAAGCAAAATTTAGTTATATTATTTGATTATATTACACACTCGACTTTAAATTTAATATGCACTATTTGATTATGTTATTAAAATTTATATTATTTCAATTTTATTAATCTTGTACGTTGTGAATGTTCATATTTTTTTAGTATGTGGTATGTTGAAGTGTAGGATCCTTAAAGTTTAATTGTGTTTGAATCATTATGTGGTATATGTGGTAAATGTTCATATTTTTATATTAAGCTTTAAGTGATAGATTTTAAATATTATATTATCTAATTTGTTAGATTTATATAATATGTTTCATCAAGAAAAAAAATATATTATATTTGGAAAATAAATATTTAATATTTATTTTAATGATTAGAGATTGTTAAAAGAGAGTTTAGAGTATCCAAATAAACAAGGAAATAAGAGGTATTGAAATACATAATAAAGTACATAATTTCAGTGAAGGTAACATTAAAAGAGTTTCTAACACAAAAAGTATTATGATATCTTTAAATTATTTCAATATTTAAGTGTTTTTCTAACAATAGAAAAATAAATTTATGATTAATTATTACAAACAAATAGCTAAAATTAAGATTTAATAATAAAATTATAAGATCCTACAATTTTACATAATACATGCAATTTAGATCCTACTTGTAATTCTGACATAATAAAATCATAAAAGCATTAAATGAAATTGTAAAAACATGTGATTTTTTTTTTCAGTATAGATGATTGTTGTATTAAACAACTGTTTCACCTTTTTTTTATAAATAAATTTAAATAAAACCTAATCTTATTTATAATTAATACAATTAGGTTGTTAGATGTGTTGTCACTCCCAACAGTCAAGTAAAATTAATACAATAATTTCATATTGTGTTTTAAACCTTATTGAGTAACTATTTACTTTATCAGTTAAATAAGTATAGATTTTAATTAGAATATATTTAATAAAATAGATATAAAATGCTATTTATGTTTAAAGATTAAAGTGTTCATAATTTAATTATAAAAGATAAGAATGAATATCCATTTTTTAATTATTATTTATTTATGGTTTTTCTGTTCTATAAAAAAAAAAAAAACTATCATATCACCGTATAAAATCCCCGAGTTAATATCAAACCAAAGTATCTCCTGCTACCTTTTATTTAAACAAGTGAATGTAATCATATAATTTGGATCACTTAATCCATGAATACGGACAAAGTACTCCATTATCTAAAAATTCAAGACCTTGGACATGTGTGACAAGACTATAAGAGAAAATTTCAAAAAAGAAAAGAGAGAAGATAAAGAGAAATGATTAAAGTTGCAGGAATGATGTATGATGAAATGTTAGTCTGTGAATTCTTACATCAAATAATGCTTTGATTGATTGCTGTTTTGTTTTGTTTAGATGAGTCAAGCTTTTGAGATAAAATCTTTTGAAAAAGTTGTTTTCTTTTTATTTGTATAGTATTAATTAGTGGTGCCAATTTGTTAGTTATATATTAATTGCAGTGTTGATTAAGATTCAATAAGTGGATTAACAGAACAAAACTCATATTAGGATCAATCAAAACTCATATTAGGATCAATCAAGTGCACCTTTCTTACTTTGAAATTGTAAAAAATAAAAATGTTTCCCTCAAATATTACACATAAAGCTTAACATCATTATTACTGGGGACAAGTTGCTTTAAGGGGAGTACATTAATAATTGAATGTTATGCATTATTATTTGTTAAGCAGTCTCTGATTTAATGACATACAAAATTGGAGGGAATGAAAAAAATAAAATTAAACTCAAAAAATGATTTGGATGAATATTTTTTATTATTACTTTTATTTATTATCACTTTTAAATTATTTATTATTTTTACTATATCAATAAACTAATTAATTATGATGACATATAATTAATAACAAATATTTTAAATATATATAAAAATACTTCAAAAAATCCTTTATATTTAATAAAATAATAAATTATATTCTATTTCTACCTACAACTTAATAATTCTTTTATTTTTTTTCAGCACTAAATTACAAAATCAATATATATAATGGAACACATAACTCTCCTCACAAATCACTCAAGATAACTTCAAGCAAATCAACTTATATTCTCCGTTCATTCTATAATCAAATAATTTATTTTTTTATGTTTCAAAAATATATTTTATGACAGCCTAAAAAATATATTCTATGTTTATTTCGATTCATGCTAATGAAATGTTAAATAATATTAAACCAGTGTCAATTTTTATAATTAACATAGTATAAATGGTATGTTATTTTATTCAAAATGATACATTTTAGATGATATTATTTAATAAAAATATTAAATGATATATTTTTTCTAATGCATTGCCACATTTATATTGTTACTTTAATTTCTAAGTAACGAGGTATATTAATTTTTATATCAAAATATTTATATACATATAAAAAAATTTTCTTTAGTAACCATCATATTCTTTAGATACAGAGTAGAAAAAGAACAAATGACACCCAATTACAGTCTGCACACAATTTAGTTTATTGTTTATTTTATTAAGTTCTAAACTAACTGTAAATGAATAATTAATATATATTTGAATATTTCAAATTTTAAAAGTTTTTTATAAACTATTTTAAATAAAAAATTGGATTAATATTTAATATATGGATTAACTGACATAATAATTCAAAATATACATTATAATTAATAATTAATATTCCAATATATATATATATATATATTGAACATAAAGAGACTCATAAATTTATTGTTCTACTAAACAAATTATATTTAATAGTGTTATTAAATTTAATATATTTAGATGTTCATTTTTTAATTATCTTTTATTTAATAATGTATATAATATATAGAAAGTCATTCATTAAATAAGCATACATTACACTTGATTACACTATGAATACTAATTATATAATATATTTACTAAATACAATAACTAATATATTATTTAAAAAAAAAACTCTTGGTTATTCACTTCTGCAAGTAATTCATTAATTCTCACTACTACAACATTAATGTTCATGACCAACTCTTCTGTTTTTTAAACTCTTCCACATAAATAGTCTTAGCATCCATCACACTTAATAAATGAAGGATGTGAAATAATGTTACTAAATAATTGAATAGGGTAAATTATAGACTAAATATTAATCACACAACAGTTTCAAACAACTAAAATTTATATACTTGAAAGTGTAACAGTAGTTTTCATTGCTCACCACATGTTTGATGTTGCTGTGTTTTTTGTTTGACTAGTTTGTGAAATTGTCAAAAGAAAAAAAAAATTGGACCATAACAGTTTAAGCATAATCAGAAGCATGAGTATGAGTTTAGTAACTGTTTCATTTTGACCACAGAAGAATATACATTGTATACTAAGAAAGAAGAAAAGAAAGAGAAGAACATTGCATTGAAATGAATTGAATGGTAATTTTGGAGAAGTGTTTCAACGCAAAGTGCGTGTGAAGTGAGGAGGTTTGAACATCCTCGAAGACTGTAAAACAACACTGCAATGCACGTGTTCAACCCATACTCTTTGTTATTAATAATCTTAAATCCAAATCCAAAAAGAAGAGAAAAAAATACTTCCCTCCCTCGCAACACGACAACCATAAAATGCAACCTTATTAACTCGTTCTTCACTATTTCCTTGTACTTTTCTGGGAAAGAACTACTCTTTACTTAATTATTCTAATAAGCTTATAACTCCTTTTTTCGAAATCAGAAAAAGACTCTGCCTTCAATACATTTTAATTTCTTTCCTTTGTTTCAAAGTCACCCCTTTTGTTCAGCATCAAAAAGCTACACTTTCATTTCCCAGCTTTTCTTTTCATTACCCACAAACAAAACAAACTCTTTGTCTCACAAAGACTCTCTCTTTCTCTGAGAAAAAAAAAATGGGTGAGGAGAACCACCATGCACCGCCACCAGTTCAGGCGCCTCCGGCTGGTCCACCGCCCCCAAATCTTGCCCTTTCTAGAGGCCCTGTGTGGAATCCAGCTGAACAACTCTTGCATCTTCACTATTGCATCCACTCAAATCCTTCTTGGCGTTAGTATTTCTAACTTTTTTTTTTCACCCTTTTTGATTATTTTGTGTTACAAAATGAAAAAAAAAAGATATGCTTGATGTCAAAAGAAGTTAGGAAACATGAATCTCTTCATGAAAAAGTTCCTTTTTTTTACTCAGTTTTGTGTCTCTATCATAAATAAAAACAATTATATGTAACTTGGTCTGTTTGCAGATTACTTTTTGTTACCTTTATTCCACTCTGATTTTATTCTCTTAAGAAAGAAAGGTCCTTTGTTTTTTGCTCTTGTCAGTTTTTAGAATCTTTTAGGTGAAAAGTTTATTAATTTAATTCTGGGATTGAATCTTATGATGGTGTTGGTGCATGTCTCTTAAAGTTTTCACCTTTTGATTGCATGAAAAAATTGACAGCCGAGGCCCTTCTACTGGGTTTTCAGCACTACATTGTGATGCTTGGAACCACTGTTCTGATTGCAACCACGCTGGTTCCTGCAATGGGTGGGAACCATGTAAGTGAAATTTATAATATAAAGATTATATTATAGTACTACTATTTTTGTTTCTGTTGTATAAATTGTGGTATAATCATAAGAAACTTTGCTATCTTTGGACAGGGTGACAAGGCCCGTGTTATTCAGTCATTGTTATTTATGTCTGGGGTGAACACACTGCTTCAGACTTGGTTTGGGTCGAGGCTTCCAACTGTGATGGGTGGATCATTTGCTTTTTTACTTCCAGTGTTGTCCATAATAAATGATTACACAGACAGGACTTTTCCTTCTGAGCATGAGGTTTGTATATGATTATGTTGCTAATAGCTTTTAACTGAGAAATGCCTCCTGTTTGGTTTTCAGATGGGTCCAATTGTAGACTGAGTTTTGCATGTTCAGTTTGAAATGGAAGTATATGAGAGTTGCTTTTTGCTAACTCCATTTGCAAAATGAAATTCAGTCAAAATATTTTTGTTACTTTTGGTCCAAACATGTGTGTTATTGCTGATTGGACTTTTGTTGAATTCAGATGTTCTAGGATATTCAAGAATATGAAACTTACCTTTATTTTAAAGAAAATGAATGCTAATCAATGCTATAAGATGCTTTATTCAAGATTCAAGAGTGAAAATTTTATATTGGAATGTGTGACTTTTTATTGTTACCTATGCACCTCCACCTTGGTTTCCAAGAAAAGCTTTCTATCTATTGATTTCTCTAAGTAGTTGATAAATCTTTGTTTCTTCTTTTTACTTGTTTGCCATCTTCTTCTCATTGTTTCAAGAGTTATGCTTGGCTTTCTTCAAATGTTTGTTCTGGGATTTTGTTGCTTTTCTCTTAACTGAACATTTTTTCACTCCAGTCTTGGTGGTGTATGCTATGAAGGTCGGACACACCTCTTAAATGGTGTGTCCTTATGTCCAACACGTATTGAACATTGACATAGTATCAGTGAAGTGTTCAATTCAAAAGATAATTTTAAAAAGGACAAATATAGTGATTTTCTTAAAACTCAAACTAATGTATAAGTTTCTATTATGATTATAGAAATAAGGAACAAATCCTATATATAATAAGGAATATTTAAATTATATATGTATTATTGGGAAAGTTTTTATTTAATCTCTTATCATATCTTTATATAATGTGAAATTTTTAAAGTTGTTAATTTGTCTTTAAATGAATTTCTGCTAAAGTGTCTTTTACAATTATGATGATTAAGAAGGGAATGAAATGTCTTAAATGAATTATATTATTTTTTCACTTTTTGGATTTTAGATATATGGATTAGATTAATTTTTCTTATATTTGACTAACATTGTTCATAGATGATTTTGAATACATTAATCTTGACTGTCAATTTATATAATTCATAAATGATGTAATATATAAATCCGTGTCTCCGCCCCCTACATTTTGGATATTACATGAAGTGTCAATGTCCGTGTGTCTGGTGTCCGTTTCAGTATCTATGCTACATAGGGTGCATGTGCTAGGTTACTCATAGGTAAAACTGACAAGTCTATCTACTCTATACTCCAGTGCTATAGGAAATACTTCTCTCTTCCTTCATTCCATAAAATGGTTTCTTTACACACTGGTACACGTCACTTTGGTAACTGAAAAGGAAAATCTAACAGTATGCTTTGTCTTGTTATTTGTTGACTGAATTGTTTTCTCTAACATGAAATGGTGTATGAAACTGCTAATGGACTATCACACTGGCACTTGTAGAGGTTCATCTACACTATCAGAACAATTCAAGGCTCCCTCATCGTTTCTTCTTTTGTCAATATCTTCCTTGGGTTTAGTAAGACATGGGGAAATTTGACAAGGTAAACCTCTTGATTTGTTTCCCTTTTTATTTTAAGTTCATTGTCAATGTCTAAAGCAACATCTTTTGTTATTTTTAGCTGTAAATTATTAATTAATCTGTTGGCGAGTCTTCTTTTCTGAACAGGTTGTTTAGTCCCATAAGCATTGTACCTGTAGTATCCGTGGTGGGTCTTGGTCTGTTCTCCAGGGGCTTTCCATTGGTAAATATTCCTAAATCACTTCCTCGAATAAACGGGTTATTTATTATTGTAAAAGACATAAATACGAAGAGTTCATGAACTCATCTTTCTTCTTCTGTGCAGCTTGCAAACTGTGTGCAGATTGGCTTACCTATGCTCATTCTACTTGTCATAACACAACAGGTTTAATCTTATCTGAAGCAATTTCTTAAAAGAGTTTTTTCTCAGATACTAAAATGCCCTTTGTTTCTGTATGGCAGTATTTGAAGCGTCTTCATCATGCTGCAAATCATGTACTTGAGAGGTTTGCTTTACTTCTCTGCATTGCTGTCATCTGGGCATTTGCTGCTATCCTTACTGTCGCAGGTGCGTACAATACTGCTAAAACACAGACTCAAGTGAGTTGTCGCACAGATCGCTCATACCTTATGTCTTCTGCTCCATGGTATGTTCCCAAAACAATCAATTCAACAGTTTATTTGCGTTTCAGTGCTGTTTCTGGAACTTTATAATGACAGTTAGATTGCTTTTTTATTCCAGGATTAAAGTTCCATATCCATTCCAGTGGGGTACCCCCATATTCAGAGCTAGTCATGTCTTTGGGATGATGGGGGCAGCACTTGTCTCTTCTGCCGAGGTCTATCAACTTTTCCTTAATATTTTGAATTCTACATGTAGCTCTAATCATTGTCATCAAATTGATAATCTAACGTGGAGTTTTTTCCTTGATGAAATTTTGAAAGCAGTCAACTGGTGCTTTCTTTGCTGCAGCCAGGCTTTCTGGTGCAACACCACCACCTGCACATGTGCTCAGCCGAAGCATCGGGCTGCAGGTGATTCTTGCTTCTTAACAATTAATTTACTTGTTCTTTTATATTGTTGCAAAATCTTGATATGCATGTAACATTTATCACTGACTCATGTTTTTCACCCTTCCAAATGCCAGGGCATTGGCATGCTGGTTGAAGGCATATTTGGTTCCATTGTTGGCACTACCGTATCCGTGTAAGAAAGCAATGTCTTAAGAACTTCTCATGTCCCACATTGACAATGTTTATCTTAGAGTTTTGGTTTCTTTCTTATAAAATGTCGTTTTTTATCTCAGTTTTTCCTTATTGGTTCTATGGGTAATAGCTATTATGTCCATTCATGAACAGTTAGGCGGGTTGCAGCTCAGCTTAATAAAAATTTAATTATCAAGAACTTGAGGTATCAGTTGAAACTAAACAAACCTAATGAAGGTTATATCTATCCCTGTAAAAGGCTAAACTAATGACGGATGGCATACCATCCCACCAGAATGATCCCTGAATCTTAATACCATGCCGATCAATGCATCCATTACCTTGTACATGTGAGAAGATTAGTGAGATGTTTTGAAATGGTACCATTATTTTGATATTTACCATAGATGGAAGAAAATTTTCTTTCCATCAGTTGGAAAGTGAATGAAAAGGCAAGGAGATTAATTAATAATAAGTTTCCATTCAATACTCCCAATTTTGGGGTAAGAAAAAATCATGCTTTTTAGTTGGAATAGATTCCACCAAGCTCCATCCCTTTCCACCTTAGTTTAAAAATTCAAACAAAGGCTACTTATGTTATTTGGCATCAATCAAAACATAGCCTGTAGCGAGCTGTGGTTGTTGGAATTCATATAATATTGTGAAAATAAATTAGTACAACAGAAATTTATGCTTGGCTATTTTGTTTGTTGTAAGATCTTAATTTAAATTAATTTATCCATATCTTATGCTTTTTCTAGACCATGAAGCAAAGCAGTGTTTTTGTTTTTGTTTGAGCATTTTGTACTCTGTTACCGTGCCTTTAAGGTATGAATGGTCAATTGAAATGAACTTTCTAAGGCTACTTTTCAGGCCTTTAAAAAAATAGTGCTATATGTTCCTGTTGTACGTTCTCTCAAGTATTATTTATATTTAATATTTAAATCTAAATTAAAACCATATATGTGTGTGTAGTTGTGCGTGAGGAATATTATTAGAGTTTTGAGATTAAGAATTCTATTAGTAATAGTCTAACAAATCCTTTTGACAACTGCAGTGAAAATGTGGGCCTACTTGGTCTAACACATATAGGGAGCCGCAGAGTTGTGCAAATATCATGCGGTTTCATGATCTTCTTCTCTATTTTTGGTACTATATTCCACTTGAAACTCTTGTGGTTTCTTTCAGTTTTACATTTCTGGTGTAATCATTTTACTGTCTTTTTCAGGGAAATTTGGAGCCTTTTTCGCATCGATTCCCCTACCGATATTTGCTGCTATATACTGTGTTTTGTTTGGTATTGTTGGTAGGTGCTGCTGCTATTCTTACATAAATTACAATAATTTTTACCAGTAGATGCAGGCTTTTTATTTTAGTATTTGTTTTCTTGCAGCTGCTGTTGGGATTTCTTTTATACAGTTTGCAAATACCAATTCCATAAGAAATATCTATGTTCTGGGCCTAACCTTGTTTCTAGCAATATCAATTCCACAATATTTTGTTACTAACACTGCACCAGATGGTCATGGCCCAGTTAAAACAGATGGTGGATGGGTAAGTGACTCTTAAAATATCTCATTTCTACATTCCATGTGATTATTAGGCATATCAGCTTTCCTTGATCCATAGTTAAGGTTATAAATATGTTTAACATGTTTGAGATTAAGTGGAACAATAAATATGCTATTATAACTTAAAATCACTCAGTCTTTTCCATGCAAAAAGACTGAAAAGTAAAGTGAAAAAAGATTAACATAAACAACCTTTTATAACCTTAAGTTAAGGTTTTCTTAAATCTCAAGGACTAAATGTCCAACAACAATCATTAGAATTGACTTTGGCCATATCACTATTTGAAATGGAATCTTCATAAGACTTGTTTTATATTCAAGTGATTTTCCTTCTAAAATAAGATTATTGTTAAACTGTTTATTTGCTTGATATCATTCATTCATCTGATTGATCCTACCTTGTTTTGTGGCACAACAGTTTAATGACTTTTGGAACACCATATTCTCTTCTTCCCCAACTGTGGCTATAATTGTTGGGACCCTTATTGACAACACTCTTGAAGGCAAAGTTAAAGCTGTGGACAGAGGACTTCCTTGGTGGGGTCCTTTCCAGAACAGGAAGGGAGATGTTAGAAATGATGAGTTCTACCGTCTACCTCTAAGGATAAACGAGTATATGCCCACCAGATTTCTCTAAAGTACTCATATATGCTTGTACTTAACCCCTTCTGTGAGCTTAATTCTCAAATTTTCATGTACAATGAATGACCTTGTAAAATATGGGTAAACAAATTTTTCCTCAAGTGGTCAGAAGCCAAAATTTACCTTGTATAAATGGATTGGAATAGTAATTCTTTGGATAAACTACTCCAGAAAGATGCTGAAATTACTTTTCTCCTTTTATTTAAAATACTCTTAATTGTTTTAGGAAATAAATGAGTTTCAGTTTAGCCCTTTATAACATAGATGAACTTAACAGTAGTGAATAACTGTTAATGTGTTTCCCTATGATATTGTGCTCTTTTCTAAAGTCTTAAGAATAATCAATAGCTGATTTTGAAACATTTTGTTCTTGGTTTCAGTTTTTCATGAGCTAAAAAGTGTTAAATACTTGTATTGTTGCTTTTAAAGCTTCATTTATGTGTTCTGAGTTTTTGATAGTCGATATTGAAAACTTACTGCTGACCCTGTTGAGAATTGTTGTGAGGAAAAATCTCTAATGATTTCATTTACATTAGAATAGATTTAATTGTAAGATGTTCATCTTTCAAGTGAAAAAGAATGTGTATTTCATAACAGCAGGAGAGAAAAATGTAATATGAGCATTTTTTTACTGCAGGAGAGTGCAATTTATTCCAATTCTTTATATCATAGTTTCTTTAGTGCAAAAGTGCACTTTGAGATCGTAGATTTTGTTCATGACCAAGTTGGATGATGCTGATGCTCTAATCAAAGACTTGGAATAGGGTATACGATTGTATCAGTAACAGTATCATTGTTGTTGTTCTTAAGTCTAAGCCTTTATCTATTTATAATATATTACAGTTGAATTGTGAACTCATCATGCATTATCTCTTCGTTTGACACACACATATAGGGAACACAATTTTGAAGCAAATTGAATTTCCTAGAATTTTAATTTAAACCTTCTGCAAATTTTAGTTTCCTCATCCGAACACTTAATGTTGAATTCATTTTTATTAAATACAAACTTTCCATGTTCTTGTTGTTATCTTACACTGATAGTTTGGTTCTATTTTTCTTATTTTATTCAAAACTTGAAAACAATTTTGGACTTTATATTCATTATAAAATATTTGTTTCTCAACATACTATTATGTTTAGAGGATAAAATGTCTCCAGAAACAATAGATTATAATAATTTTTTCTCTGTCTGGTCTTGTTTAAATAGTAGTTTGACACCCTAACAAAATCAAATATCCACTTCACAATTAATAAATAAGAATTTTAAATTAGAAAAGTAAATAAAATATGAATGTTTTCTTATTTATATATTGAGTTTTAAATCCGATTATTGGTCAGGTCATAATCAATTGATAGTGTCTTGCTCTAAAAAATGACCTGACTAAAATAATTTCTGTTCAATTTAAATTCAGTCCTCGATAATCAGTGTATCACCCTAATAGGATGAAAGAAAAATCAATAAATTGAGTGGTGATTATTAATTTTTTCATGTCAATTGTGTCACTGTTTATCCATAGATATATTTGTCCTAAATGCGTCATGTATAGATATATTTGTCCTAGATGCGTCATGTCTGAGACATGAGATGGCGTAATGCTACCCTAAGAAAGAAAAATTATTGGAAAATCTTTATGCAGATATTTGTCATTTTAACTTCACAAATGAACGGTAGCCACTTCTTTTTAAATCACATATACATATACATATGATAAAATTCATATTTTTGAGAGTATTTAAGGAAAGTTGTGTTATTTATTAATGAAAATATAATTTTTTAATGAAAATATAATTAAAGCATAAAATAAACCATTTTACTTTTTTTTTTTTTAAAAGATAGATAATCAACAACATAGTTATAAAGCTTTTATTATACTCATTGATTAAATGGTTAAAGAAAATGATAGTTTTTTATTATGTAAGTATTGAAGAGTAAAAGATATTGTTTTGATTTGACAAACAAATTGTAAAATAAAGAAGACATCTAGTTGCATTAGAGAAGAGTATAAATACGAAGATTGTCTTATTTTTAAGTATAAGTAATTTTTATAGTTGTATAGACAAAGTTAGTAAATTAAAATTCATATGAAAAATGTTAATAGAACACTACCTCTCTTATGCTTCTTATTCTGTGGTAAAAATTAGTCATACACAAGGGCATAAGTGTCTTTGAAAGACAGACACATGCCAAAAATATTTTTAAGTAGTTTTTTGATGATGATGATGATGATGTTGACTTGGGAGGCTTGACTTGCACTATATACGGATTGAACAATGTGTGAGGATAAATAATCAAAGAAAGACATTGACCAAAACAGCAACAGTGAAAAAGAAGATAGATAAGAAATGGACCAAGGAAGCTTCAAGGTAGACACATGACAGCAACCTTTGCGAGTGTGGTGAAGTAAAATCCAAGGGTTGCTTTCAGTTTTTGTTTTTATGCTTCTCTTTACGCGTTTTCTCATCTCAATATACAACATGGCCTTTGGGTGGAGCCATGTGATGGGAACTGGTCGCACATGTACAATGTACATGTTCACAGATAATGATGGTGGCCTCAAAATTCCAACATTATGGTCTCATCTTCCAACTCAAGATGGGAAAAGCATTTCCATTTGGAAATCTTTCTTTTCCATTTTCATTATTTTCTAGCCGCCCCTAGTATTTTGTAATCTTGTTTAACTTATCTCAAACAATCAACATTGGGAATGTGGTTTTTGAAAGGATGCTTTTACAAAATTGAAACTTTTTGTTTGTTATCTAACTAAACTAATAATAACCAAGAAGGGGTTATCACTACCTAACACCAGCATTAATTCTAGGAATCTAATATTATGGTACTTCAGACTAGTGAAAAGATTGTGTCATACCATCACTTCTGGAAAAAGAAAATTTTCTTTTCAGAATAGAGACTATGAACAAGTATATACAATGAATTGTGGGAAGTAACTAACACCTCATTCTTGAAGCCAGTCCAGATCAAAGTGTTGTTCTGGTACTTGAATTTGGACATTTGACTTGGCCATCTCAACAACATCTCTCCATGTACCATACAGCTCCTCATCACAAATTACAAGCTGCAGAGATTGTAATGACACTGCAGACTTTGGTAAATACCTTATCATGGGGCATTCCCTCATGTCAATCTTCTCTAAACTTACTAATCTACCAATCTCTTTAGGGAAGCAGGTGAGGTTAGTACACTGAGAAATGTCAATATACTTCAATTTCTTCATATCACACATGCTAGGAGGAAGTGTTTCTAGATATGGACAGGCATATAAACGGAGGATCTCTAGAGACTTTAGTTTGCCAAATTCAACAGGTAGTTGAGACAAATTGTGGCAGTCTGTGAGGCTCATGTTTCGGAGTGACTTTATTCCACAAATGCTTGAGGGCAAGTAGGTTAGATCAGCACAGTGATCAAGAGTGAGCTCAGAGAGGTTAGGGAACTGTTTCCCATCCAAACTATTGTTAATCTGGCAGAGTACTATAAATAGTTTGCTCAAGTTTTGCAAGACAGTGCCTGACAACTGTGGGGTGGAAACCTTTTCAAGCCAGAGACTCCTCAAGTTGGTCAAATTCCTAAGAACTGAAACATTGTGAAGGCGAGCATATGAAGTGCTGTAGTTTATGATTATCAATGCCCTCAAATTTGGCATCTTACTGATAAAAGGAGGTAAAAAGTAATCACTGGATGTGAAATTGATAATCAACACTTCAGCCTTGGGAAAATCCAGTTCAAACCAATCCATTTCTGTCATTTCACCTGCAATGTCAAATTCATCAAGGATGAATCACACAATGAGACAGAAAATTTATAACAATTAAGAGTGCTTGAGAGATTTAGATCTTTACACATACCTGTGTTAATTGAAACAATCTGAGCTTCAAAGGGTCGGTTCTGATATCTTGACCATTCTTTGGGGAGTAGTCCATTTTCTTCTCGTTGTGCCATAACTAACCTTCTATGTTCGTTAATGTTCCCGCGCTTGCTCAAAATAAGAGCAAGGTCTCTCAGTGTATCGTGTTGAGTCACAGAAATCTCAAAGGAACTGCTATACATGCCCCCGGCACTGAAAAATTAAAATGACCAAAAGGGTATTAGAATAATGCTTTTGATGAGAGATAAATGAAAAGAAATGAAGACATTGAACATGTTGAAATGCATTTCTAAGTTTGCAATTTGCATACCGTGCCTCTTTCACTAAGGTTAGAAGGTTTTTGTTGGAAAGCTCAACCACAATGGCATATGCTTCCGCCTCGCGAATGTCATGGATTTCAACCCACATATTGATGAGAATTTCTAGAGGGATCTTTCTATCTTCAGGAAAAGAACACAGGTCCAAGAAGCACTCCTTGATCTTTTCTGGCAGGTAGTCGGTACTAATTGCCATTCTATCAATCAGATTGATTTCGTAGGACTCACCAATGCTGTGACCTCGAGACAGATTACTCTTAACACTCAACCAAAACATTTCGTTCTGGTCCCTCAAAGAAGCTCCAATCACCTTCAGTGCCAGTGGAAGCTTTCCACACTCAGCCACAACCTGTTCTCCATTGGATAGACACAAACACAAAACAAGAAAGAAGGTAAGCACACTTCATATATCACAGGATTTTGGTTTGAACACTTAATCAATAGTCAGGGACAAAGTTCACAACTTCAATTACCTGCTTCACCAAACTCGCATTAGCACCCAAAGGAATAGACTTCTGTCCAAAAGCATGGTGACAAAACAAAGAGAGAGCATCCTCTTCACCCAGCAACTCCACGTGATAAGTGGTACCGAAAAATGTTGGGAATCTGAATCGAGACACCACAAGGAATTTGCAGCCAGGAATTTTCCACACAAGCTGCTCTAGCACGGAGAGGGACCAGACATCGTCAAGAACAACAAGAACTTGAGCTTCCCCTTTGCACTCAAACTGTGGCATCCATTGTGGAACCACGTAATCTCCATTTAAGCCTTGGTTGCCCATGATGTGTCCCCAGATCCTCGCTCTCAGCTGCTCCACATTCGGAGACTGTGACACCGTCAAAAACAAAATCCTGTCCTTGAAAAAACCTGCAGAAAGCAACTATTACACTCTCGAAACACTTCACAAACATCAAATACATTCACCCATTCCCAGTTATAAAACTGCAATCTTGTCACATCTAAATCAGTTTATACACACACACATACAAGAAAACCCCTTTTCACGACAACTAAGCAAACCCCTTTTCAAACTGAAACAGTTCTGTCAGTTGATTCATGCAAATCACGTTTTAACTGAAACAACTAATTTAGTATTCCCTCAGCTGCATTCACATTACCATGAACGAAAAAAATTGTGTTTTGATGATGAGTGAAGGTGGATTGGTGGACTTACATCGGACTTGGTCGTCTCTGCAGAGCTCTCTGGCAAGGGTGGTTTTCCCGGAGCCACCAATCCCACAAATTCCGACGATCCAATCAGCATCACTCCCGGAGAAAACCATCTCCATAACCTTCTTCTTCCCGAACTCCAACCCAACCCCGAAACCGTTATTACCGTTACAACCTTCCACCCAAGTCTCATCTTCCTGCATGCTCTTCACAGCCTCCTCCACCCACCCACCCCCGTTCACTCCGATCTTCATCTCGCCGAGAAACCGCTCCATCCGCCGCTGCGACGCCTCCACCCGGTCGAACCGCTCCGCCATCTCGAACCGCGCGTGGTGCACGTCGGCGAGTATGTGCGCCTGCATGGGAACCTGCAGGAACCTCGTCACGTGCTTCTCCAGCTTCTCCATCTTCTTCGCCAGCTGGAAGTTCCGGTACACGTTCCAGCGGCTGGAGGACAGCGCCTGGTGCGAAAGCTCCACGCCGGAGCGCAGAATCTCCGAGAGCCGGTCCAGCTGCGACTGCCTCGGCGCCGGCAGCTCCACGCCGGAATACTTTATTTCTTCGATTGTGGGAAGAATCTCGCGCACGTAGGTGATGAGTTGCTCCGCGCTCGATTTGCAGCGAAGGGCTTTTCGGGAAATTGTGATGAGCATTTTCCAGAGATCGGAGGCTATCTCTCCGGTGAAGAGGTCCGTTAGGGCCATGGTGGTGCTCCTCTTCTTCTTTTCTTCTTCTTCTTCTTCTTCTTCTTTCTTGCTATTATAGTAGTAATCACTTGGTGGCTTTTGGAAATTACGGTATTGTCCTTCAGTTGCTAATCATGTTTCTCAGTACACAAGAGTACAAAGGTACACGTGGCGTCACCAACTTTTGTGGGGGGCAAGAACATTCATTTGGAACCGTTAGATTTTGGGCATAGATTTAACTAACACCACAACCCCAAACTTTTAGTTAGTTTTCGTACTTTGACATGTTTTGTAACTTGGAGTGTTACAAGACTTCGGTATTTTTAGGTTTAAGAAGTATTTTTTTTTTCAATTTTGTTATTATTAATTTGGTTTTATATTTTATAAAGAAAAATGAATGTTTAATCCTTAATATGCTATTAAAATGACTAATATAGCCTTCAGATAAAAACACACACACACACACACACATATATATATATATATATATATATATATATATATATATATATATATATATATATATATCTTTCTTTTTAATTAAATTATATTACTCACTATCTTTTTTTACTTTTTCTCTCTCAGTAGAGTATTCATGTGTCTTTGTCCATTTCCTTGCATTATTAATTGTTTATGATGTATTATGTAATCCCTGTCTGTTATTTATCTTCGAAATATTTTTTTAGAAAAGGGATGTTACTTCTGTCTAGACTAAATTGAAGTTTTCAAATTCAAAAGATAATAATGTTTATTTCATTTTCAACAATGATAATAGGGACTCAAATGTGTAATTTTGACCTGTTTCATGCATCCCATTGGTTATTTGCAATCATGAATGATATTGATAGAGACTCTCACTACCAAAATGTTTTGTCAAACTTAGGATAAAATGTATAAGTTTCTAATAATATAGAATTTTATATTAATTCTTAAAACTTCAAATGTTAGCTATATTAATCCATGTTGTCATATATAAAAATGGTTGATCGCATTATCATTTTCATTTTTTTTTTGTAATGATAAGGTTCCATAGAACTTTTACATAAAAAGTAGCTTTTTCATTTCATGTTAGCTATATTTAACTTTTACATAAAAAGTAGCTTTTTCATTTAAAAATTAAAAAACTGCTGTAGAAAAAGTTGAGTGATTAAAGCCACATATTATTTATATAAAGACAAATCATAATCGCACTTTGTGGATTTCCAAGAAGGTTCTCTCTTGAGACGCCCTTCTCTGTTTCTATCCATATAAATTTCAATTATTTTATATAATAATATAATACTGATACCATTTTTCTAACATGAAAGATAATTTCTCGACAAGAGCAAAATTCCTCAGTGTTATAATTATATGTTTACAAAAATATCAAACTATTGAAAAAAAATACATTTACAATTGTAAAGTCATTCTAAATTATCTGAGCTATAATTAGGGTTACGAGCTCGTTATAATTTTATTTTTAAAAAATATCTAAGATAATTAAGAAAAAAAAAGTTGTATTTTAATCCATCTTAACCACTTTGACTAATAACTGATGTGGGAGTATTACATTATCCAATCACATATTTTACTTATCACTTAAAAGATAATTATGCAAAAGAAGATAAAAATATATTTGGATAGATTGGATTTTATCACTGAACTTCCATTGTGATGGGAATTTGGTTTTTGAGAAAGATAATTTCCATTTGAAATAGAAGTTATGTACAAGTTTTCACATCAAATTGGAGCATAAACACACATGAGTCACTCTTTAAGCCAGGCCAAGTCAAAGTACTGCTCTGATACTTGAATGTGCACATTAGGCTTGGCCTTCTCAACCTCTTTCCAAATCCCAGATACCTCTTCATCACAAATTACAAGTCTCAGAGACTGCAATGACAATGCAGACTTTGGAACATTTCTGATCATGGAACATTCCCTCATGTCAATCTTCTCCAAGCTTACTAGTCTACCAATCTCTTCAGGGAAGCATGTGAGGTTGACACATTGAGAAATGTCAATGTACTTCAATCTCACCATGTCACATATGCTATTAGGAAGTGTTTTCAGATCAGGGCAAGCATATAAACGAAGGATCTCTAGAGATTTTAGCTTCCCTAGTTCAAGAGGTAATTGAGTCAAATTGTGGCAGTTGGTGAGACTCAAGTTTTGGAGTGAGTTCATTCCGCAAATGCTTGAGGGCAACCGGGTTAGATCATCACAATGATCAAGAGTGAGGTCATAGAGGTTTGGGAAGACTTTGGCCAAGTCTACCTCTTTTTCAACCAAACTGTTATTGATCTTGCACAGGACAATGAATAATTTTCCCAGGTTTTCCAAGACAGTGCCTGATAATTCTGGGGTGGAAACTTTTTCAAGCCAGAGGCTCCTCAAGTTGGACAAGTTCTTGAAAACTGAGATGTTGTGAAGGCAAGCATATGTTGCACTGTAGTTTATTATAATCAATGCCCTCAAATTTGGCATTCTATTGATGAAGAGAGGTAAGAAGTACTCAGTGGATGTGAAGTTAATGATCAAAACTTCTGCCTTTGGAAATTCCAGATTACACCAGTCCACATCTTTCATTTCACCTGCAATGTGAAATTCATCACACAAAAAGAACAACAGAAGCAAGAAAAGACAAAAAAATAAAGCCATTTTGGAGATATACCTGTATGAATTGAAACAATCTGAGCCTCAAATGGCTTGTGCTTGTATCTCGACCACTCTTTGGGAAGTCCTTTTTCTCTTTTTGGCATTACTAATCGCCTGCGATCATTAATGCTAGCACGGTTGCTCAAATTAAGGGCAAGGTTTCTCAGTATATCATGTTGAGTAACTGAGATCTCAAAGCAACTGCTATACATGCCTCCAGCTCTGGTAGATTAATCCATCAAAAGGGTGTTAGATTGTGACCTTATTGCTTATTCCAACAGGTGAAACAAGAAAACCAACTAATGAAATAAGTTTAAGATTTTTCATGTTGCATACCGAGGTTCTTTCATTAAGGTGAGGAGATTTTTGTTGGAGAGTTCAACAACAATGGCATAAGCTTCTGTTTCTGGAATGTCATGGATTTCCACCCACATATTGATGAGAACATCCAAAGGGATTTTTTTATCCTCAGGAAATGAACACAGGTCCAAGAAGCATTCCTTGACTTTTTCTGGAAGGTAATTGATGCTGATTGCCATTCTTTCAATCAGATTGATTTCGTGGGATTCCCCAATACTTTGGCCTTGAGATAACCTGTTTTTAACACTTAACCAAAACATCTCAGTTTGATCTCGCAAAGAAGCTCCAATCACCTTAAGAGCCAAAGGAAGCCTTCCACACTCAGTCACAACCTATTTGCCATTAGACACAAGAAACAAAAAAGTAAGTACATAGCATTCTACTTATTTAGTCACTAAACTTGCTTCAAATTAGAACCAATTTTGGAACTCAAATCATTTCTTAACATAGAAACAAACATGTGTACGTTTTACCTAAAATCTTTTAGATGGTATTTAACATGATTCTGTATCATCAAACATGCTATTAATCACACATTACCTGCTTCACCAAATTCTCATTAGCAGCTAAAGGGATTGATTTCTGTCCAAAAGCATGGTGACAGAACAAAGAAAGGGCATCCTCTTCACTCAGCAATTCCACTTCATAACTCACCACCGTTTGGAATTTAGTTCTGGACACCACAAGAAACTTGCAACCAGGTATTCTACACACAAGCTGCTCCACCACAGAGAGTGTCCACACATCATCCAGAACAATCAGAGTTCGAGCTGCTTCACTTTTGCACTCAAACTGCGGCATCCACTGTGGAACCACATAGTTCATATCCAATCTCTCGTTGCCCATAATATAACCCCAAATCTTCGTCCTTAATTGCTCCACGTTTGGAGACTGTGACACAGTCAGGAACAAAATCCTCTCCCTGAAATAACCTGCAAGAAAATGTCAAACACTTTCCAAAATAACTAAACAATAACCCGTCATTTCATAAACTCAATTTTCTTACAGAATTACATGACTCAAACTTGAAATAACTAGTTATAGCCTAAACAATATGCAGCATTCGATTCATGCAAAGAAAAACTCCACACCAACTAATCTAAGCATGGAACGATACCCTACAAGTTGATCCACGATAAACAATTTCCTGATCATGTATGCTATCTTTATTGCATGAATTAAGAAGAAAAACTTTGATTTTGATCATAAATAACTTTCATGAGCTTAAAGTAAGGAACTTTTGTCCACGTGATGAACTCACATCTAACTTGATCATCTTTGCAGACCTCTCTAGCGAGAGTGGTCTTCCCGGAGCCGCCAATCCCAGAAATCCCGACAACCCAGAGATCATCCCTTCCGACAAGCATCTCACTTACCTTAATCTTCCCGAAGCCCAACCCAACGACGGCGCTGCCGTCAACAACATCCTCGTCCACGCTCCTGACAGCCTCCTCAAACCAGCCGCCGCCGCCGACACCAATCTTAATGTTCCCGAAGTACTGCTCGAGGCGGCGGACGGAGTTGTCAATGCTGTCGAAGCGCTCGGCCATCTCGAAGCGCGTGTGGTGGACGTCGGCCATGATGTGGGCCTGCATGGGGCCGAGGAGGAACTTGGAAACGGTCTTCTCGAGCTTGTCCATCTTCTTGGCCAGGTGGAGGTTGCGGTACACGTTCCAGCGGCTGGAGGCCAGCACCTTGTGGGAGAGCTCCACGCCGGACCGGAGAAGCTCCGACAGGCGGTGGAGCTGGGACTGGCGCAGGGCTGGGAGCTCGACGCCGGAGTACTTTATCTCCTCGATGGTGGGGAGGAGGTCGTGTATGTAGGTGATGAGCTGGTCGGCGCTGGCGCGGCAGAGGAGCGACTTCCGGGAGATGCTGATGAGCATTTTGAGAAGCTCCGTCGCGATCTCGCCGGCGAAGAAGTCATTGAGGGCCATTCTGTGGTGTTAGCCCCCGCACTCTCACTCTCACTCTCTTATGCTCTGTTTTCCTCTGTTTTCACAAACATTCCTAACACTTTCTTTTCTTTTCCGTTATTTCGCTCTTCTTTCCTAAACTAACTTCTTTCTATTTGTCACTTCCAAAACTTCTTGTTTACTAAGTCTACCGTCTCAACATAGAGTACGGCCATGGCTGCTCAAATGTGGGCTAAATCTATTATCAATTTTGGAATTATAGAATCCAATTTTTTAATATCCAATTTTTTTAATTATTTAACTTTCCCAACAAATAATAAAATAAAATTTCTATAAATAAAACACATCTAAATAGTTAGAGATAACTGACTTAAGAGTCCCTATTCAAAATCATAACACTAATATAAGAAAACTATAATCAACACTTATTCTCGTCATAATCAAATTTGGATACTCTTCAAAATTAGATCTAGTACATTAAACACTTTATATCCAACCTTAGTTATCTAAGAGCATTATGGTATAATAATAATAATAATAATAATTAGTTATACACGATAATTTTTGTAAAAATTGTTTCAAGGTGGTATGTAAGTATTTTATATATATTGTGTTTTTCTTTTCTTTTCTACGTTAATCATGTGAAGATGTTAATCTTTGTAGAAAATTATTTGTTTTGTTTTTAAGTAATTTTTACTTTCTCGTCATCTTCCCAATTGACCAAATCGTCAAGAACCTGTGCGTTTTGAGGATGCTGTTATAGCTCAAAAATTGATTGATAAGACAATGCTCGCAAAAGGCATACAAAAAAAAAAAAACTAAATAAAACATATAACTCCAATTTAGAAAATTTCTTATACATGTAGAATTATTGTTATAATATAATACTTTAATCATCACGTGAAATATCCATAATAATAATAATAATAATAATAATAATAATAATAATCTTAAATAACATACCTGCAAAATCAACACGAAGTTAAAGTGAGTGTACAAAAGGTGCAAAAAGAACAAGATATATTAACTACAATAATCTACCTAATCTAACATACACAAATTTGCTCAAAAAAACATGAACGTTTTTTTTTTTTCAAAAGAACAAATATTTACCCAAAAGTAATTTTAGGTTACTTAATAAAAAGTATATAAACAACAAATCAAGTAAAAGAAGAAAAATGGTTACCCCAACCTAATTTGTTTTAAAAATTAATATATTGTTTAATCTCCATACAATTTATTATTACTACATCAAATTTACCCCTTTTGGTAAAATGGGTAGGTAAGGGATTAGGGATTTGGAAATTCAGCAATGATCAGAATCTAAAGTGCATTTTTAAATATTTGTTTCTGACTTCACCACTTCAGTTGTCAATGGAGATGACTGACTAACTTTAAGAAAATAAAAGCAGCTTAAATAACTACACTTTTTTTTTTTCTTTCTTTTGATTGTGTCCATTTTCATTTTTCTGAGAAAAAAGGACTTTTTTTTTTACCTGATTGAATGAATAGTGGATGCCACGTTCTACAAAGATGGCTTAGCTTTTCCAAAGAGAGTAAAAATAGATACTCAGATTAATTTTAAAAAAAGGAAAAAAGATAAATTTTAATAAAGGGGAAAATGGATTTAATTAGATATTGTGTTTCAATGCAAAGAAAAAAAAAGTAGTAATAAAAAGAGAGAGAGTAACCCTTTTCATGTTTGATTTATAAGGAAACGAAAGAGATTTCAAAAATTAATTTATTTTTATAACTTTGTATTTCAAATGAATGAATTTATTTTCATTGTTAAATTTTTTTAAATAATTTATCTTCTTTCCAGATCCTCTAATATATATAAAGAAAGCAAAATTTGGATGAGAACAAAAATTTACTCATCTATTTTGTGTTCAAATTAAACCAAACAAAATATATTTTAAAATTTATCTCCACTCTATTCTCCTCCCACAAAACAGAAAATTTTATACATTTTTTTCACTAACCCTATTTATGTATATCATCCTTCCATAACAACTACACAAAAGTTGAGTTTGTGCCTGAGTTGAATTGAAATAAGTATGATGTGACAAGTGAGGGTGCACAATTAAAATTCTTCATTGGGCAAAAATAAGAATATAATGAAAAAACTACCCTTACATGGAAAATATAAATGAAAACATGATAATTAACTATTGGAAGACCATTATTGAAGGATAAGTCATCAATCCACAAAGGACCAGTTGACTAATGCAATGACCATTATGCCCTTCACCAACCCTACATCATGGAAGATGCCTAAACACACAGACTTGGAGTCAAAAGGAGGATTATGTGAATGCAGAATTCTACAAAGACATTGATGTGAGTTTTGTGCAAATTGATGAGTTTGCACACAACATTTTACATATAAATATATTTTGATAAAATTCCTACAAGAATCTTTTATGATTAGATCTGTGTGTTGATACTTTTTCTATGCTCTTTATTTTGTCTTTTTTTTATGGATCCATGGAATTTAGGTCAAATTACCATATCAGTCACTGCCTAACTAGAAGATGGAAGTTTTATTTGAGTTTGCTTTGTGGACCTTCGATTTTATACAAACCAAATAAATATTGAATATTTAATTTAACTTTGTAAAGTGCTAAATATGTATAAAAGTATATTAGGTCAAATTATAGAGAGAGATGAAGAGGAATATCCATATTATACATATGGACAAAAATACATGAGAGTTGGAAAATACAACCGAGTCTTTTCTTTAATGATTATTAATAATTGGTTTTATGAGTTTCTTTATTTCTAACGCAATCTTTCTTATATTATTTATTTATTTATTTGATGTGATGTATAGCTTATTAGATATAGATTCTCTTATTCCCTAATGAATCAAATTGGTATCTTTTAATTAAAACCATATAAAGTGTTTATTAGCCCTTTAACGAGTTTACTAGATTATATCACTCACGCTAAGTTAATCTAAATATGAGTAATTAATATAAATATATTAATCTAAATATAAATAATTAATATTATAACATAATATATAACTTGCATTAACTAATTAATTAGAAATCATAAAATTTCTACTAATAAAGGGAACATATAAAATAATTTCTGCAAAAATTCTCATTAGTAAACTTGAAATTTATGTATTTAACACGATAAATGGGTGTATGAAAGAAGAAAGGTAAGTTTTCATTATTTATATAGGTAAAGTTTGATGGAGATAGTTTTTTCTTTACCATGAAAAAATAATTTTGAATACGAATGGGAATGTGAATCCCATGTGGTTCATCAAAAATTGAAATTGAGGTGAATTGATCCATATATAACTTCTCAGCTAATATACTCATCTGGCATAATTGTGAACTTACAAGTCAACCTACATAAATTTAAAAGCTTGAAAACAAATAAATTTCTTTATAATTTTTTAATTCTAAATTTGAGTGAAAGATTTAGTATAAATATAATAATTAAAAGAAAAAATTTAACATTAATAATTTTTACTATTTATAATGAGTAAACAAAGAAATTTTAGAAAAAAAAATCATAAAATAAAAATTAGATTCACCTTTGTAAATATATGATATTAATTAAACAATAACTAAAAATATTTATTCATATTTAGCACATAAACATCTTTACATGATAATAAAAGATTAAAAATAATTTAATACAGGTTACAAATAGGTGGTTGGGAATTATCATCCCTAATTTGGAATATTTATTGACATATGAGTATATTTAGTATTTGAAAATGATTTATCTTAGAAAAAACTATATTTATGAAAAAAATACCCACCTTTAATTTATTTTGAAAGTGATAAATTCAATAAAATCAATAAAACACAGTTGCTACATATTAAAAAAAACCTTCTACTTCCAATATTTCAATATGATCTTAAGTAGGAACCTCCCACTTTATTCGATTCTATTATACCCACTTTTTTTTCTGCCCTACTATAGGGGATCATTTTATTTTTGAGTAACAAGTCCACTTCATTACAACATACCTAAATAGCAGGTTGAGAATGTTATTTTATCTCATCCTCTTTAATCCTCAATTATATCCGAAACATGACTTTCTTCCTTAGATTGTGTAGCAGTCAAAATTAAGGTGGACCATTTTTTAAGTACCACACTCGAAAGTCCAAATCTTCCTAAACATTGATCAATATAGTTGGTTCAACATCACATAGAAGTTATTTTTCAAATAGATACTTCGAACTTCGAACCAAAATGCATTCATGTCAAAGGCTCCCATTTGGCTTTCCATAATAGCAGCACAAGTAACCAGCATCAGAAAAGTAAACGCCAAGTTATGTTTTCCACTAAACCAAAGCAGCATTAACTTGTCAATTTTTTCATGGGGCAGGTCGTGATTGCACTAAACTTACCCTTAAAAGACCGTTAGGGTTGGCATAGTAATAGATTCGGATAGACAAGGTCTTAGGTTCTAAATTTGTTGTCATCATTGTATATGTAATAAGAAAAACTTGTGTCATGCATAGAACATAGCTTTATTTTTCCTTTTAACGACTTTGTCTTGGGGGAGGTAGGTTTGCATTTGGTTCCCAATTGAAGCTACACCATCCACTATAATGCTAAAGTCAATTGAAAAGGATGAGTTCATAATGTGAAAACTTAAAGGTTACATTTGCACTGACATTCAAAAAACTTGTAAAGAAAACACTTTCAAGTTTTCACACCCTGTCATGTGAATCACTTTATAGAGCCTTTTCAAAATTTCAAAAACAAGCAACTAGGACAGAAAGTAGAACCACTACCAAAGAAAAATATGTTGACTATATCTGACCATGATATTGAATTTCCAAGAGAAGACCACCCACCACACACTTCCACCCCAAAGTCAAATTCAGAACCTTATCATTGATGCATGTGTACACACAAATGTGGTATATTACGGGTTTACCTTACCATATCTAATTTATCATGATTTATTTGCTATAGAAATTATGTGCAACAGTATAAAGAAGGAATGAACACAAATTTAACAAGAAAACAATTCACAGCATCAAAATTGGTACAAGAGAGATGAAAAAACAATTGCTATAGCAGTATTACATTAGTGTTTATAAAATCTTAACCCAAAACATAAAGGTCCAATCAAAAGGATGGAGCCTCGCACTCCCGAACAGGATCAGTGGTGGGCTCTTGTCCGGGCCTGTCAGTCCGATACCTCAACCAAAACCAAACACTACAAAAATATTTTAAAATATTTCTTCACCAAATTGGTCACATCACAAAATTTTCAGGTTATACAAAGAATTGGAGTCATCAACTTTACGATCTTTTATTCTTTCTGGCTTCTGTGTAATTATCAACTGGGTCAAGCTTTCTTACAGCTGAGCCCATAGCATATGGTCACTATAATTATCATAGCGATTCCCATTCCTCTTACATAAATTGTGCCACTATCACTCTGTTGTACATTTCGTTCCAATGGTAAGAATAAGTACAAAGCTATCATGTATAAGTTCCATTACCCACATGCATCGTCTTTTATCGATATCGACTAATCATCATAAGCCCAGTTGGTGACACGAGAATGATGATGAACTACTGATACTCCTCCCATTTTTGAGTCTAGCAATTGGAGTTGTCTTCTAACCCATGGAGGATCATATGTACTTAGCCACAGAGCTTCACCAGTATCCTTGTGCTTAAAATCAGGCTGATTTGGATTTAACTTGTGCTTTCTTTGATCCCACCACTCATTTGGATTGGCAAAAAACACTTGCCAAAGGTGAAGCCGATTTTGATTATTTTGCATGCCAACATTGGCTATATTTTGTTTATGAAAAGAAGAATAGGAACATGAAAATGCATTAAAAATTGAAAATGAGTAAGTTTAAGATCAATGAAGCAACCACAAAAATTGTACAACCAACTCAACCAAAAACAACAGAGAAGCCTGTGCAAGCAAAAATTTAAAAAGGAGTATAAAAGCGATAACAGAATATTAGTTTATCCCAAAATATAGCCCACCAGACTTCTATGCCTTGAAGTGCACAACCACGCCTCGTCTAGTAATAATACTTCCCCAAAAAAGTGATTACTTAATATGCATAAAAATGCATAAGATTCCTTTTCCTCTGCACTCTCTAGATTTACAAAATCAATAAAATTTGTTCCATCAATAGAAAACAAATATTGCCAGTGCTAGAAACTTTGTAATAAGAATTTGACTTAATTCTTTGACATCACCAATTACTGACCTAGTCTCGGGAAATATGTTTCAGCACTTCCAAACAAGATGAAAAATCAAAGGAAAACAACAGTTCTTAGCATTTGTGTGAACTTAAGCAACCAACAAAACATACCTTCAGCAGATTCTAACTTCTCGTGGCCTTGAAAACCACACCTTTGAGTAACAAACTTGAACTCCTTCACATCTAGCTGTAGGGAAGTAAATGCAAAATTTACATACAAAAGAGGGAAAAATATCACAGGATGCAAGCTAAAAAATGTATGTTAAAATCTTAAGAGGCAATTCTCAAGACGTTGAAGTAATGGGAAAAGGAGGAGTCCTTTGCTATGGAATATCCATTTAACAATATGATCTTAACAGGGATAGAAAATCTATTGAGCGAGAGGATATTAGCCATCAAATAGCATCTTCGGGTTTGCTTAAATTACATGAGAAGATTGCTTTCTTTTTTCGTTTTTTTTTTCACTTTCAAAATGTCTCTTCAAAAGATATTGAGTACAACCTATTTTGAACATAAAATAAACTAATCCAACCACACATTAAATGAGACATTTATCACAAAGACTTGTTAAAAGATAGAGGCACACAGAGAACTTCATACTATAAAGTTCAAACCTGATTCATGAGAATATCTAGTAATGCTTTAATCTAGGTAAGGTTATGATGAAATAGTCCCCCAAACAGAAAATCCAGGGATAAAATTGCACCGATGGACTACTATTGGTTCCAACAAACAGAAAATGACCAAGTAACAACATTTCAAACCTTCAATTGCCACTCTTGTACATTGTTTCCTATAGTATTTCGTAAAGATTTTTACTCTATCTATCAAATTAAAAATCATTCTTAGATGCAACTTTTAAAGACAAATTACATTGACACCCCGAAATTTCATCAAATTGCCTCCTACACCCCTCCCGCTTGTACTCCTACACCAACCCCTCTATTTGATTGAAATACATTACACTGATGATCCAAGAAACACATTGATTACTACAATCGTTAAAATAACCTTGTAATTCAACCGAGGGATTCCACCGGCATCAGGTTTAGTGTAAGACCCCAAAGAACCTGAAGCGTAAATAAAATCATTTGGTTTCAAGTGTTCCAAAGCAAGTTCTGCCACACTGTTCCACATCATCAGAAGCAACCTGGTAAACAAAACACACAGCACAATCTAGTTTCTGTTACAATCTCCCAACCAAAGCAATACAAGCTACAAATTTCATTGAATTGAAAATCATAATAATTTCAGAAAATAAAAACTCACCAGAAAAAGGAGCTAGTTGGTTGGTTGGATATTCGAACCTTGAGCACAGTATGAACTCCGAAGCTACCGGTTTTTGAGTTAACACGCGCCGGCTCGCGCGTGACACGGCCGATGAAGCCAGCGGTGTTCTCTAGGCGCGGACTCCACCGAATAGTGGCGGGACGCTGGAATTTGAGCGCGTGGCTATAAACGGTGCTGCATCCCGTAACGGAGTCGTCGAAGGAATGCCGACTGTGAGTGGAGAAGGGAAAATATCGTGAAAATATCGACGGAATTGGATAACGTTTCGTGAAGATGAACGGTTTTGGTTTCATAGGATCCGGCGAAGCACGACGATTCCGACGATCAGGTTTTCCCGCCGGTCATAAATTTCGCCGGCGAATTTTGCTTTGCGGTTTTTTGGAGGGTAGGGTAGTTGCTCTGAAAAGTTACACAGTGTTTACACATTTTCCTTTCTCTGGGTTTTTTGGGCTGCGTGGCTGAACTTGTTGAGAGACTTTTACCTTTTGCACCTCTCAAAATTTCTCCATTCACCTCCATAATTTTTTAAATCCTAACTTTGCCCCTGTTGTTTTTAATTTGAAGGAGGCTGCGAATTCTTTTTTTTTTCTTTTCTCTGTGGTTGTTGGTGTCAGAAAATCTAGTGAAGTTGGTTAGTATATTTCAATATTTGGAAATGACAGAAAATATGGTGTTCAGGTGACTATGACTCTTTCAAAAACCTACATACTTGAAACAAAGAAGGAGTGTATCTATTGTCAAAATGGGTAACTTTTAGTATAAAATATTGGTAAGCTCATGTGATCACAGGTTAGTTAATTAAATAGATTGACTCTTTAATTCAGAATAATTTTTAAAAGATTATTCTTTTTGTAAAATTCTTTTAACAAAATTAAATGACAATTTCTTATTAATTTTTAAACTTTTAAAGGAAATTATAAACAATTCTTATATAAAATATAAGTCTTAAGACATTTATCAACAACATTACAAAATACTAAAAATTAAAAAAAAAAACTTTATCATGTTAGAATTTTTTCCATTAATATTAAACAACATTTAAATATTGATAAGATAAACTTATAACAATTTTATTCTTACATGGATCTAGAGGGTCTTCTATCTTTAGAGTAGTCTTCGATTTCTAACGAGATAATAAAATACCTATAAAAAGCACTTTTTATATAAATATTTATATGTTTATATGTGAAGTATTCATATAAATATTACTAATAATAAAAAACAAAAATGATGTAAAAAAAAATTTTGTGACACAAAATAGTCATCAATAATTTATATAAATAATACTAATCTTATATGTGTTAAAGAATATGGATCGTAACATTCATGTATTTTTTCTTTACCTTTAAGGCCAATATGTTTATCCTTATTATTATCTTTCTTTATACAACTTTATTATACACATTTCCTTTTTCATCATTCCATGTGTTAACAAAAGAGTCTTATGTGTCTCATCTCATATATATATATGTACCTTAAGTCATTTATTATAAATTAATTATTCTATGTAAAGTCTAATATAACGAAAGCGTAAATGAAAAATATACACTTTAAAGATATGAAAATGATTTAGAAGAAGAGATATCTCTAAAAGTTCTTACTAAGAACACAAAAAAAAAGAGAGGACGAATAAATAAATAACTTACAAATTAATGATGATAGAATGTTTTAAAACTTTCTAAATATTCTATAATAAAAAATGAAGTAATAATATGTACAAATTTATATAATTTTCTGAATTGTTACATAAGTTCATGAATATAATATGCTAAACTCATTATAAAAAATTATAAAATTCGATATAAATAAAAATGTATTTTCTCTCAATTGTCTAATTCAAGATGGACTAATTTTTACAAATAAAGATAAAGAAGATGGCTTATACTTTGATTAGAATAAATAATATCAAATTTTAATGAACTAATACATTACAAAGAACGGTAAAATCATTGAATTATCTTCTTTTTATAACTTCTAAATCACATGGGTCCTAAAGTCTTCCCACAAATGCTCATAGTCTAATTTTTCTGAACTGAAAAATTGTCATATACTTCATCATTTGTAGTATAAAAATCTAGAAGTGATTTAATGAAAAAAATATTTATATTCTTTATTATAAGAAAATATAAATGATAGCTAAAGTAAGTTATAAATAGTATAACAAATATTTATAATCATTATTTGATCATTGAAACATCTTACAATTTTAAAAAAATGATATAAACCAATATTAGAATAAATTAATATAAAATTAACTGTTGTTTTTCGTATTGATTACTTTTTACAAGTTGATTGCAAAAATCTCCTTAAATATTGTTATATGATCATCCTAGAGAATTTTAAAAAGTGCTTTAGATACTATTCAACACCTCGTATCAAACTAACATTATTTTCACAATCATCTCAATAATAAAGTAAGATGCAACTTTCCTCAGTTTTCATTATTAAAGAATTTGACTTTTGGATGTCATTATTTAATATGTTTGTTGTACTCCTGTACTTATTCTTAAATGATATTTTTATGCCTAAAATTTTAGAGTGCCTTAAATGTTTGGATGTCATTATTTAATATGTTTGAGGGATCAAATAAATTTTTTAAAAAGATAAGAGAACCAAAATCAAAATTATTTAAATTTCAGGAATCTAAAACATATTTAAATATATTTTTATTATTTATACGGTTCAACATAAAACCTTATTTAAAATACGTGTAAGTGATGATGATTCTATCCTCTACTTTATTTATTCTTTTTGCCAACTCTACTTTGTTGTCAATATTTCTTTTATCAAATCTTTTTAATTTATTTAGTCGCTCAAGCCAGAAGTAACTAGTTACTAATATTTTTCCTAAAAAATTCTAGTAACTAATATTTAGTAAATTTCTCGCGAGACCTATATTTTACCTACCATGTTTTACTTGAAACATAACACAACTAATTTTTACTTGAAACATAAAAACATTACTACCAAAAAAAAAAAAGAAAAATAGAATGGTAGAAATTAACTATTTTTAAAGTATATAAATTTTAGAATATATAGATTTATTTTTTTTTGAAACTAACAGACCTTACTTGTATTTCCTTTTGAGTGGCGTTTTTCACGAATCCGTTTGAAGTTGTCGGTAGCCTTACATGGACTCTTCGTGTTCAAGAGAGCAAATGTTTCATACGTCTCCTCTATCTGCTTATGTTGTCTCCAATATTATGGACCAATAAAAAAAAATCATTTTTCTCACCTTTTTTTTTTATCTTATTTTGGTATAAAAATTCTTTTTTTCAACTCTCTTTCTGAATAAATGAAAAAAAAAAAAAACACCGTCTTTGGTACTAGTGCCCAACCTTGTGTGCAGTGTTAGAATTAGACATAGTAGAAGTTAGTTAGTTACTGTTAGAGTTAGTGTCTCCCTGCAAAAGAGAGGAAAAACGAGTTCAACCGAAAGTCAAGGCGAGGGAAGTGATGCATGCATTATTCCAGACACAAGACAATCCACGTTGGAACATGGAAATTATTAGCGCAACCAAAGTCCACACAGAACAGCCTAGGTTCTTTCCGTGGTTTTGCTTCGCAATCTTCTACTGCGTTTATACCAAACCCTTTTGCGTTTCACGTGACCTCTTTCACCAACACTCACCGCTCTCCAATGCCTCTTTCTCGAAAATCGCTTTCCACCGGAGCTCACCGGAACCACGACGGACCCCATGACTGTGCTCCGGCGCGGCGCTTGATCAGGCAGAGGAAGCTCCGCCACCTCAGCGACCATGACATCGGCTTCTTCTTCTTCCACTCCGCCGACTCTTCTTCGTCGTCTTCTGCCCCGCCGGAGCCCCGCTCCCACTGCGCTTCCGACCACCGCTCCCTCTCTTACCTGCCGCAACCGCTGCCTCTTCCCGAAGCGCCGTTGACCCGTCGGGCCAGCTCAGTCAGCCCCGGTTCCGCAAATCCTCCTCTCTCTTCTTCCTTGGAACATCGTAGTTTTTCTTCTTCCGGGTAAACACTGCTTCATCGTTCAAAATGCTTTATACTCTAATTCAATGTCGAAAATTGAAAACAAGCATGGAAGTGAAATAACGTCTTTGAATGAAATTCAAAAGTGTACAATAGCAAATTCAGAAGATATTCGCAATATGTATGGTTGAAAAGAAGTGCAAGGTTGAACAGTACTTAGAAGAAAAACATAAAGAAACCAAATTAGTTTATGTTTTGTAGGTTAGAAGATGATTCTTGCGGAGCTCGTGCTAATGTATTCCTCTAAAAGGATAATAAGATAGATTAACTAGTAACAAAGTTGGTGGATATATCACATTAATAACCTATGCATACCTAAATTAAACCAGTATACTTTTTGTTGGTTAGAAAAATGATTCTTGCATAGCTTGTGCAAATCTATGCCTAGAGATAAAGAGAGAAAAAATTGTAAATGTTATAGGTAATTTTATGTGTGATGAAGAAAAAAAAGTATCAATTAAGTATGTATATTGTGTGAACCTTCATATATTATTATCATAAGCAAAAGGGAAAGGATGTTCGTTATACATTTTACTTCTCTTTTTGTTTCTCACTGTTCCTACCCAAATCGATCCCACAATCGGCTAGGGTTTATCATTACTGTAGGAAAACTGTTTCCTTTTTAGTGCCATGGTACCATCTGTAGACCAATTTTATTGCTGATATAATAATCAATCTGTAGATTAATTGAGTCTTTGATAAGCAATAAAATTGGTGTGGAAATGGGTGTATAGAGTGATTAATCAAGGAAAAGTATTGTGAAATAATGTTTTAGGGCGATGTAAGAATGTGTGCGCTGCCAAATTACATGAATGTTTTTCTGAGGAATTGGTGGCTTTTTATTTTTTAATATGATTTTTGTATGGAAGTTGATCTGTAGGACTTGTTTTGTTACGAGCAAGGAAAATGTATTGTATTGTATATATATAATGATTGGGATCTGGTTCAGAGTAATTAACCTTTAATAGAGTCAGCAACTATGCTTTATGTTTATGCCACATGGTGATTCGTTGCAATGATTTATCAGGAAGGCATTGCCTCATGATGCAGTGACACGTACAAGACCTACACTCCATTTGGATTCTAGTCTTGCAAATGCAAAATACAATCTGAGAGAGCATATTCCTGCAGCAAATTTCTTGACAGGTATTTTTTTTTTCTCCGTTGTTGTTCTATGCCTCAAGAATTGGATATTGAACATGCTATACCTCCTTATGTTGCTGTTGTAAATACAGGCCATAGTTCATGGAAAAACCGAAGAGCAGTGTCTCATGGTAATGACTCTGAAGGTAATGCCCACTTGAAGTTGGGTGTTGCTGCCAAGCCCAAGAGTGCTCCAACAAGTGTGGTCACTAGTCCTGATACTAGTCCATATAGATCAAATAATATAGGTTTCCTTGATCCTACCTTCAACTTCTCTTTGGAAGTTAATGACAAATTGAAAATGTTATCAGCTAAAAGTGTACATAGTCCAGACCATTCCCCTATTCAGTGCCCTCTAAGCCTCACTCGTTACTTCAATCCTAAAATTGAGGAGGGATCTCAGAGCAATAAATTCTTGTCCAAGGTTAGCCCTGAAAATAACCATGTTGATGCACATCGCTTGCCTCTTCCTCCTAGAGCTTCATCGCCTGCACAATTGTCTGTGCTGCATCAATCAAGTACCATCCATAACGCTAGTGAAAATATACCTTCAGTCAAAGGTCAATGGCAGAAAGGAAAACTTATTGGACGAGGAACCTTTGGAAGTGTTTTTCATGCAACCAACCTGTAACTATTTAATTCTTATTGTTTTTCCAATACTTACTAGTTTACATCATCTGCTATAAAGTATACCTTTTTCTATAGTTACTCATGTGCATTACTATTTTATCTAACAGAGAAACTGGAGCCTCGTGTGCAATGAAGGAGGTCAGTTTAATTCCTGATGATCCTACATCTGCTGAGTGCATGAAACAACTGGACCAGGTTCTTCCCTTAGTTATATATATACGTGTGTGTGTGTGTGTGTGTATATGTATAATAATCTTGTTGAAAAATATGGGTACGAGAATTAGTAAGTCAACTATTGACCCTAACTACGGTTTCTTCTTTTACCACATTATGTTTTCCAATTCATTGTTCTGAAAACTAGTATTAGTAATCGAAAAAATAATTTCTGTAGAGAAAAGTAAAGTAAATAGAAGCCTAGAGTTCAAGACTAGGACGATAACTTAGTTTTACTTCTATAGATCTTAATATTTCCTTTAGCATTGTGATTATATTATACTTTTGCACATTCGTCAAATGACTGGTACATAGACTGCAATCATTAAAAGTTTCTTGTCACAGGAAATCAAAATTCTTCATCAACTAAACCACCCCAACATTGTGCGGTATTATGGAAGTGAAATAGTGAGTTAATTGTTGGTTTGTTAACTTCTTGTTTAAGAGTATTTGCAATGGTAAATTAGATTGACGTTTTGACTTTGTGGAATTTGTACTTTCAGGTTGGCAATCATTTGTACGTATATATGGAGTATGTCCATCCAGGATCAATCTGTAAATTTATGCGTGAGAATTGTGGAGCTATGACAGAATCTGTGGTTCGCAATTTTACGAGGCATATTCTCTCTGGATTAGCTTACTTACACAGTAACAAAACCATCCACAGGTAACAAGGATTGTTTAATGAAAAAAAACCACTCTCTTGTGCTAATTAAATCTGATAGGCGTTGCGAATTGAAGTTCTTTTAAAATGATTGCTATGGTTCTTTAGAGATATCAAAGGTGCAAACTTGCTGGTCAATGAATCGGGCATTGTGAAACTTGCAGATTTTGGGCTGGCAAAAATTGTAAGTTATTAAATTCTATACTTTTAATTAGAAGTACATGTACTTTTAATTAGAAGTACATGTACTTTTAATTTGGTATAGCTGTTCTGTTGATCTGGTTATAATCATATCATTCATGTTATTTGTCTTTTATTGAAGCTTGTTTCTTTCACTTTCGTTTCTGGTGGTTTGCAATCTGACCATCTGCTTTTTCCAGCTAATGGGGAATTCATATGATCTTTCTTTAAAGGGTAGTCCTTATTGGATGGCTCCAGAGGTATTCTATCCCTCAAATCATCTATTGTGTTTTAGATGAGTAATGACATGCCCCTTTTGACTCTAATTTGTCCATTGAAGGTCGTGAAAGGTGCCATAAAGAACGAATCTAACCCTGATGTTGTCATGGGAATTGACATATGGAGCTTAGGGTGCACCATTATAGAGATGTTAACAGGAAAACCTCCTTGGAGTGATGTTGAAGGGGTAAGCACCTTCTTATTCTTGTTGACTCATTTTAGTCAAGCCTTATAGCATGTTAACTATTGGTTCAACATAAAAGTGGTCATATATTCTATGTATCAGTTCTGCTTTTCACTTTCTTTTGGCATTACTTCATGTTATAGTTCTACTCCAAAGAAGAATAAGAAAAAAAACTCTACTTTATTGTGTTTCATTTGTTAGGCTTCAGCCATGTTCAAGGTACTGCAAGAGTCCCCGCCCATACCTGAAACTTTATCATCAGTGGGAAAGGATTTCCTCCAAAATTGTTTCCGAAGGGACCCTGCAGATCGACCATCTTCATCAACGCTTCTTAAGCATGCCTTTGTGCAGAATTTGCATGATCAAGATGTTCTAGGTCATCCACAATCCTATCCTAGAGGAGACCTTGGACCAGGAGTAAGTGCTAATTTTATTTCATTAATTCTTTCATCTGAATCATTTTCAACGTCCAAGGTTATCACCATGAAGAAGGGTCTTAGCAATACAATTTCTAATATTCTCTTTCCAATACATTGCCTGAAATTTGAGTAGGTCTAACTAGTTTGTGCATGAGACCCCATATGGGAAATCGAATCCACGTATTTAGTGAGATTCACGTGAATTGCATCCAATATAAAAGAATATGTCAAAAAAGGGTGTTAGATAGAAAGTGTCTTGTTAGCATATTTTATCATGAATGATAAATTGATAATACATAAACCGACACATGCAAAAAGAAAGAGGAAAAATGCTACAGGAATGAATCCTTCTTACGTTGTTGAAATTGTTTGTTCTGTAGGGTAATTCAGCTAGTCCTAGAGACACTACCACCACTAGAAGTGGCATAATGCAAGCCTCCATTAGCTCACGGTGTTTTAAAAAAATTCAGAAACTAGTCTGGTATTAGTTTTGTGAATCAAAAATGTAACTTTCATAAATTTCAGAAACTGGTCTCTGATAGAGCTTCATTCTCTTTGATGTTTTGCATTTTACAGCGATACTTCCAAACAAAGCAATGACAAGGAGTCTAATCATGTTATACCTTGTAGTCACTGTGATGTTCCAGAAGTGAGGATTCTTCAATCTTCATTGAAACCTGGTACCCTCAATTACATGTCTGCTGAAAATTCCAGAAACATTTCTACCATGATGAGAACGATCACAAACTTCTGAAGCATGTCATCTCAGGAATATTTGCAGCTTAAATGTGTGCTCGTAACACTCCTATCGTGCAGCTGGAAATGGAGCAGGTGAATGAATCTTGCATAAATTCCACTGCTGAATAAGCACTGCAGGGATTTAAAAGCTGGTCATTCATGATTTTTTTATTTTTATTAAATGTACTCTCAAAGATTAAGAGGCAAAAGAAATCATAAAATTCATATTGGTTTGTCTTGAGTAATGTTTTTTCTGTACATCACGAAAGTGAGGCTCTGTTATTTAAACTTGTTCTCAGGCAAGAAATTCACGTGTAAATATACATTCGATTATTTCTGTAAAACATTCTTTTATTCCTTTGACTTTTTGATATATTCCAGAGTTATTCCAATGCTGTCGTTAGCTTGTTCTAATAGTAATTTATAATTAGGTAAAAAGATAAAGCATGCTTTGAATTTTGTTTCTCGAATAAAAAAAATATACGTGTATAACACATTTTTAGCTTTTGACATTTTCTTATTTCTTTTGCATGCATTTATATATATCAAAACATGAAAAATACTAAATTTTATGCTATTTTTGGGTATATCATGTTGTATTTTTATGTATTATTTCATAAGGCAAAAAATTGAGATTTTTAGTTCACTTATATTTTAAGCGTTTATGTATTAATATATTTTTAATAACTTCAAAGTGCATAATAAAAGGTATGAGTTCGCGAAGAAATTTGTGAGATGAGATCGAACAATATTTGAACTTAAAAAAAAAGATATTAATAAAATAATTATTATTATATAAATAGTTATATATATATAAATATATAAATATTTATGTGTTTTTTTTTTAGATCAAT
>Ga0099824_1000854_pt1 | contig 40137 bp, 11 predicted proteins | sample SiratrowhiteBW_FD_76837 | JGI IMG/M metagenome (GOLD analysis project Ga0099824, IMG submission 76837) | Root nodule microbial communities of legume samples collected from California, USA - Siratro white BW | ecosystem: Host-associated > Plants > Roots > Nodule | place: USA: California... | reverse complement strand
AAATATTATTAATAACATTATTACTAGATATTATTAATATTATTTATATTTAAATAAAATTGTTGTTATTATTAATAATATTATTAACAAAATATTATTGTTGTTATTATTAATGTTATTATTAGTAATATCATCATCATCATCATTATTATTAATATTATAAATATTATTAATAATGTTAATATTAGTATTATTATTAATTATAGAAATTATAATTACAATAATAATAATAATAACATTAATTATAATAAGAATGTTAATAATCATATTATGACAACAATGTTATTCTGGTTTAGTGGTAAGTTCAGTTAATATTGATAATGATAATAAAATTAACTAAAACAATAATAAAAATAATCTTAAAAAATAGATATACTACAAATAAAAATAAAATATAAATATAGTAATAAAATTGAAAAGAAAAAGAAAGTGTACATAAAGTTTTTTAAACAATATTAGTTACATACGAAATAAATCCGTGTGCAAATTACCTACGAGCATGTTACATACGGATTTTCATCTGTATGTAAATCCGTATATAAAATGATTACATGCGGATTTTTGGCCATTACATAATTTTTTGTAGTGGGATGGATGATGAAAATAAAATAATAAAATCACATATGGAATAAAAAAAATTAAACAATTAATAAATATTTGAAAGATAAAATAGAAAAGTTGTAAAACACATATTTTTTACGGTACTTTTTAATATTATATGCTAGAAAAATTGTTTACCAAATATTAGTAATACGATCGCACAACATTTTTGACAAGAGAAGAAAAACTTAGAAATTTAGCTAAATCACGTGTCAAATATATGTAAGGGTATGATCTTATATCCTCGATTAGTTAAGCTACATTTCGAACAACTAAAGCTAAACTTTCAAACAAACAAAATATGTCTACAACAATTTGACAGAAGTACATGCTACGTACTTGCACACTGAGTCTATCTACCTAAACTATTACACACTTTTATGGGGTATTTATTGGCGTCAAATATTATAGAGGCTAAGGATTTTCCTGGAAAATCTGGATGTGGAGACACGTCTAAAAATCACATAGTATTTATAATTTGTTGCTTTATGAAGTATTACGTGTTCCAACTATGAATGTCATTCTCAAAAGATTAGTTAAGTTATGGATTTAGTTAACAACAAGTAACTTGGAGATGGAAATATTTTTGTTAGTAAGCATTAATTAGCATTAACGGTGAAATAGTGGAATTAAGTGTAACTTGGCGTGTGATTTTATGGGAGAGATTTGTTTTACACATATTAACCTATCTCAAGGAATGTGTTAAGGGTAAATCATCTTGTTGTAGAAATTAATGAACTTAATACTGTTAAAATAAAAAGATGTATGTTGATCCTTTATACACATTTTAAGAGATATAACTTATGAATGACTTAAAAGAGAATCTATTATTTATTAGAAAATTAGATTGAAGTGTAATTTTTTTATTTAATATGACACATTTTGTCAACTTTTATGAATCACTAATTTAAATATTTTCTTATTTATTCTTACTAACAATTAAAATGTGATTCTTTCATTTGACAGATAACATCTAATTCATATTTAATATAAGAAAGTTAGTTAACGAAGACAAATTTAAAAATATATTTTACTATAAACATTTTTCAACCACTTTCGTATAATGGAACATAAACATTGTTTCTAAAGTAAACTCTTAATGAATATGATCAAATGAAAATGTTCAAAAGCTTATTTTATAGTCCAAAATTATCACGTTAGTCATTGATTTTACAATTAAACTAAATCACTTAATTAACATATTTTCATGTTTGCTTTAATAAGTGACTACATAATAGTTTAACATATGGCGAACTAATAAAGATGTAAAACAAATAGTTGGTTTGAAAAACACTTTAGGAAAGCATCTTTAGAATACAGTCACACGTAAGCTCTCTTTCTTTGGTTAGTATAGATGATGAAAATGACACCAAACACAACAATTTATATTGGTTTATCTTTGCAATAGACTATATATAGTTTTGAACTAGCCAATCAAGTTCAGGTAAGCAAATTAGTGTTGTGAAGTACACTTTGAGTATTCTTTGAACCTGTAGTCACTTTTGGCTAATCCCTTGAGTAATCTTTCCTCATGTCACTCTTAAATGACATTGAGTATCCTTTGCACCTACCACTCTTGGCTACCCGAGTATTTTTTTGGATCGCAACCACTTCTCGCTAACCCTGTCAATGAGTATTCTTTACTCAAGTCACTCCTGGATAACATAGGAAAGGTTGAAGCTTTGAATGATCGTTTGATCATTGGGTCTGACTAATGAAGAGTATTTGCATCTATCAACGAATACAAGGTTTGTATTTTATCTCCTAGTTTAAATCATCTCAAACTCTAGGAGGGGCTACATCTTTTAATGAATATAATGTGAAAGACACTCTTCAAAGGGATCCATACATTTGGTATTATTCTAAGTTATGGGATCCTTTTTTGAAACTTTTGAGGATTCCTTATCATCTTGACAACATTCTGACACAGTGTATCCTTTGCTCTCACTTTGCTTTATTTTGTTGTTCTTCTTCTTAATGGTAAGCTTTATACAGTCACTTAAAGAAGGTGGTTGTTAAGAGGCATGAGCAATTTTTGTTATTCTTTCATGCCTTTCTTTCATCTTATAAGCACTATCTTGACCTTTGCATTTATTGCACCTTATATAGGTTTAAATCTCCTTCTTTATGCAATGTCTTGGATGATTGGGAGTACACAGTTCCCTTAGTAACAAAAAGTTTTGTATTATACATGGTAAAAGTGCACATTCTATAAGGAAAGTAGCTAGGCCAGAATTTGAAAGTAGTTGTGTCAATAGAGCCCATTTACTCTCATGCATATCACTTTGAAATTGAATTAAAATTGAGTTTCTATTATGCATTCTACTAGTCCTTTTAAAGTCTCTAAAATGGGAGTATTTTCTCCTAAGGGATATTCTCCAAGGAATCTTACTTAGAAGAGGAATCCTAGTTCTAAGTTTTCTTTGAGAAACTTGTGAAAAGTTTTAAGATCTTTTTGAGTCTTCTGTTGGTCCTGAGGATGCTTCCATCGGATGTTCTGGTTGATTTTTGTGATATTCCTTTCATCTGACATTCATCAATGATTATCAGATAAAGTGAAAGGTTTGCTCAATATCCTTTTGTTTGTTTTTCAATCTTCAACTAGCAGACATTGTGGTTGATTAACAAATTTTATTCATGTGACAAATGATGCATTGATATGATATGATATTTATCTTATCAGGTGCATGTACATGTTTTGCTGGTTTAAGCACTTAATAAAAACTACAGGATGTTTAACTTTTTCCTTAACAACAAAGATCATGACAAATTTATACGTGCTTTTAAGACATACATTACAAGAAGTAAATGAATCAGTTGCAACAACAGGTCAATAAGTGATGATGATATAGTATCATAAACTTCGTCATATATTGGAGTGAGGTATGAACATTTTGATGCAATGACTAATGACATTGCATGCGCCTAAATGCTTCAATCCTTAAGTTGATGAAGTTTTTTATTTTTAATGAGTGTTTGAGTTGAAGGATTTAGTGAAGAGTGAGGTTTGGTCAACACACTTAGGAGAAGACTAGAGTAGAGTCTTAAAAATGAAGACTACTCTTAAGGAGTTATAAAACAAGAAGATTTTGATAGCATTTCAATTCTTATTCATAAATTGAATTTTCAAAAAACACGACTTTTCTTGCAAGTTTCTCAAAAGCTCTCTAATGAAAGCTTGATAAGTGACAAGTTATGAATGGAGAGAATACTTTCCATTGGATCTTTTAAAATTACAATTAAAGTTTAAATCAACAAGTAAAAAGAGAAATGAATTTGTGAAAGGAATAGAATATAATTTTCAGTTCTATATAGTTCTATATCATTTTCAAAATAAAACTAAGTTTTCCTAAAATAGTATAGAGGTTATGACCTAGGTTGAATCCTAAAAACAGATGTTGATTGAATCCATTGTTTGGTATTTTTTTCTTTCACAAACTAGGATTGGAGATTTTAAAATAGAATATAAGAAAAATGAATTATAGAAATTGAAATTGAGTAGAATTTATTGACAGAATTAAACGAAAACTATAAACAAATAGATTTGAAAACTAATGACAATTAAAATTTTGGAATTAAAATGATAGAAAACAAAATTACGATGCAGAAATGTAAAACAGAACATGAATTGGAAGATTAAAACAAAACTACACAAAACGATTAAAGCAATGCATAAATGTAAAGAGAATTAAAATTATAATTAAAATTGAAATCAACAAGCAAAAAGAAAAGAGAGATGAATTTGTGAAAGGAATAGATTAAGTGTAGCCATTAGACCGTTTAATGAACAATAGCCTAATAGACCGTCTAACAATTATATTATTACAAAATTGAGAGTCTAATGAAAATAAAAAATTGCAGAATATAAACTCAGAATTGTAAATGACAAGAAGTATAAAGTGTAGAAACTTCTTAAATAGAAACTTAGAAATACAGGAAACTTAAATTGCATAACTGTAAAAGTGCAGAAACATAAAGGTGAAAAAATTTAAATGACAAGAAATATAAAGAGCATAAATGTAAAGGATTGCAGTAATATTTAAAGAGCAAACATGTAAAAGATTGCAGTAATGAGAAAAGAATTTCATTTAAGAAATAGAAAATAGGCACCATGGTTAAGTCATCTTCAAACTTAAATATAATAAACTTAAATCTAAATTACTTGTTTAATGAAGATTACATACAAGTAAATGATTTCTATGTTCAAAGAAAACCATTTTCAATCAAAAATATATTTCCAAAACAATTTTAAAAGAGAAAGCGATTTAAAGAATTAGATATTTGATAAAGATATTATTTGATTTTTAATAAAAGATAAAATTTAATTTTTGATAAAGATATAATTGATTTTTGATAAAGATAAAATTTAATTTTTGATAAAGATAGAATTTATCTTTTGATAAAAATAAAATTTGACTCTTGATAAAAATAATTTGATAAAGATAGAATTTGATTTTTTAATGGAGATAAAATTTAATTTTTGATAGAGAGATTTGATATTTCATAAAGAGAATTTGATTTTTTATTGAAGATGTAGTACTAGTTTTATACATAATTAGATTTAATTTTTTCATATTTTAGGAAAGATATTTTATCCTTATATTTTGTAAAAAAAATAAAAATAAAAAAGTTGCACCTATGTAATATTACACTTATGTAGATTCCAAATATTATTTGTTAATATCTTTTATTATTATTTTAAATAAAAACAAGATTTAAAGAGAGATGGAAACACAATTTTCTGAAGATTGAAGATATACTCATATAAAAGAATAAAAAATTCAAATATTAGAATCTTATTAAAAACAAGTCAATTCCAATAATATAAACATGTTTATTTTTAGTGCTTACCAACAATTATAATTATCAGTTTATTTAAAATTAAGATAAAAAAGTAATATAAAAATAATTAAATTAAAATTTTAGAAGAATAATATAAAGACAATAAAATAAAATATTTTGATTTGTATTTTCAACTAATTAATTATAATATGAAAATAAATGATAAATTATTTATTTTGTAATTGTATTTTATATTAAAATTTTGTAATTATATTTTTATATTAAATTGGATAGAATAAATTACACTAATTTTGTAATTGTATTTTTATATTAAAATTAAAATTGAAAAAAAGTTATAATAAATTATAAAATTTTTATTTTAATTAAAATTGTATCTTTTATTTGTTAAAAAAATATCCAAATAATTAATAACAAAAATAAAATAAAATTGTGGGATATTTTATAAAATATAAAATAAAATAATTTATCATTTTTTCTATTATAATTAATTAGTTAAAAATACTTATAAAATATTTTATTTTATTCTTTCTGTATAATTTTTTGTCAAAATTTAATTTAATTATTTTGATATTATTTTTTATCTTGATTTTAATAAACTAATAATCATAATTTTTTATAACAGTTAAAAAAATAGCACATAAAAACATATTAATAATTACAATTGATGAATGGACAACATAAGAACAAAAAATAAAATAAAAATAAAATAAGAAAATAAAAGAATATTATTTGATTAATTAAAGATTAAAAAGTTTATTGAGAAAAGTAAAAAAGAAAAAAGTATTGGTGGAGTAAAAAATATCTCACTGACATTTTTTTATTTTTTATTTCTCTCAATAAACTCTTTTAATATTTTAAATAGTACTTTTTTATATTATATTAGTTACCATAACAATTGTGATTATTTATAAATCTTTTAAGTGTTGTGTTGTTGCTTTTAAGTTTGTAGTAGTTATTAGTAATTATGATTATATAATTCAATGAGAATAAAATAAAATATTTTATAGATGTTTTTAACTAATTAATTATAATAAAAAATGATAAAAGTATTAGTGAAATAAAAAAAGTCTTTTAAATCACCTGAATCCATTGGTAATTAATATTAGAAAAATAGATTTATATAATAAAAACATAATTAAAAAAACACAACATTAACATGAAAAAATATTTAACTACTATCTATTAAAAATGTTGTGAATTCTATTATAATTATCTTATGAAAAAAATAAATATATTTTTTCTACCTTCAATCTCATATATTATTTGAACAAACAGAATACAACCAATCCACTTCTCCTTTATTAATTTTGAAGCTAATCATTGAAAAAGAAAAACACGGTTATGAGTTCTTGGAAAGAGGTCAAGAAAAACCATGCATACTATTTCTCCATCTATTAATGGCAATAGAAACCTCTTAGATGTTTAAAACAAAATTTTCATAATAAAATTTTCAAAATATATAAAATACATTATAGAAAGTTTTTATAGTATATGATTTCTAAAACAAACTTTTTAAAATAGCTTTTCAGAACTAAATTTTTTTTTTTACAATATTCTCGTTCTCTTCTTCCACATCTGGTGGTTGAGCAAGTAGTGAATTGTAGTAAGAGAGAATCAACGAGAGGAATTTGATCATTTCCCTCCATTTTTGGCGGTGTTGGTTAAAAAATGACAGGTACAGAAAGTAATGGGATAACTTGGAACTACGGCTCTGTGGTGGGCCCACGCAGCTCATCCTTTGATTCTCCACTTCATCCTCCCCGTAGCCGTTGGCAACGCTATCCTTGGAGTCAACGTCTTCGGCCAGGCCTACGGAACTGCCAAGGGCGGCGCGCCCAAGGCTCACATGGTGGCGTACTAGGTCTGCTGGCCCGTTGCTGAAAACTGCTTCGAAGCTGAAAATCTCGCACCCTGGCATCTTAGGGTTGCTGCAATGGACCGAGGGTTCCAAGCTTATGCCGTCCTCAGTCACAATATCACCTTCAAGGTGTTTTATCTCTCCCGCAAATCTAACTTCATGCAAATTATTTTATTTAATTTTCGTAAACTCTTTTAATTGGATTATTATAAGTATAGAAAGAAACATCAAATGAGTAAGTTTTTTAAATGATAAAATATGAAATTTTATAATTTTGAAACATTCAATTAAAAACTATATGTACATGCAAGGAGATACTTCTTTATACTTAATAGTAATTTCATCTTATCACAGTTTAGTTTACGGGGTTATTTAATACGAATTTATCTTTATGCATTATTAATTATATTAATGAATAGGTGAATATAATATAGCATGAAATTAGAAGGTACAAGGTATAGGAGAAATTTGGAGTCAATGCTCTTAGCTATCATACGTATTTGTCATCCCCACCTCTTTAGGTATTTTTATGCATCACCTTTTTTTTCCTGTGTTCTGACTTTCTTTACTTCAATTTGTCTTTACTTTGCCAAGAGAAAACACTAATATCCACCACAAACTGATCATTTGAATCTCTAAAACATAAAATGAAATTCAATAATAATATTAACTGTAATAACTCTGTCTCTTCAATTTCGGATCTCCATGCTGCATATTTCTCCCTCACAATAACTCTTACCACATTTTTCTCTGTTATTCGCTTATTTTATTTTGTATTTTTGAATTTTGGCATTAAATTTTGAAAAATTGTGATGGTCGATGGGCAGCTAGTTTTCTATGCCCTGAGTGTGTATTGGTGTAAGATCTTAGACCAAGTGCATTCATGTTCCGTGATTTACTCTAATCACAACTACAATATTTCTAATTTCCAAATTACGCCTATTTCTCAAAATGAGAAATGTTATTAGTAAAGATACAAAAATTTTTGTAAGGAATAGAAAAAAGGTTTGGAGAATAATGATGGAGTAGCCGACTTTCAGTTGTTTTATCACAAACGGACCACCTTAGTGTGTATGTATATAGTAGAATTTAGTTTCAATTCTTGGTTTATACTATTGTCACATTTGATTATTTTAAACAATTTAAAACTTATAAAAATGTGTCATAACATTTAGTCTATGGATGTATTTTGGGCATAGGGTTGGTCATAGATTGGGACAAAACTATGCATTATTATGAGTTCTGTCCATTAGGATATGAATAAAATAAAAAGGGTGTACTTATGCTGTAAGGTGGGGCTATGATGGTGGCAAGCTGGAAAGAGTCCAAGGATGCCATGATAAGGCAGCAATAAGAGAATTGGTATGTTCATACATCAGCTTCAAATACAAAAAGTTGCCCAAACTGTAGGCGTGAAAAATGGGTGGGGACAATGAGAACTAAAACAGGACCATGATATGGTGTGGTAGCTCTTTTGAGCAGTAGAATTTTTATATATTTACAATATGCTTATCTTATTTCTTTTATCACACTCTTTTGCTCCCACATTACCTCTAGCTGTTTGGCCTGAATCAAAGAATTTCAGTGAGGATGAATTGGGACCAATTCCATCAAAAGTGGAGTGGAATATGTGACCAGGGAATTGATCTTACTTTTCCCTGCAATAGGTAAGTACCTTCTTGTTTTAGTTTCTTGGATATTCATCATTATTTTAATGTTTTGAATTTTTTATCAGTTATTCATTTGTGATTGTGACTCAGAAAAATATAATTTTATATTTTAATAACTAATAAATTTTTATACTCATCTAACAATTATTAATTTATCTTTCATTTTTTATAAATATAAAGTTTATTTATACCCATCTCTTGGAAACATGAATATGACTGTGGCCTGCAAAAGTATATATACCGATATACTATTCTGAATGCAAATCTCATCACAGCATTACAATTACTTATAGTCAATTTTCCAATAATGCTTTCACTTATCTTTGTTAGTTGGTTCAATTGACAACCACATTAAACTGCACATTCCCAATAATACTCGAGGTCGTTTCTAAAAGCAATTGATGTTAACCTTGACGTCTCAATGTGATTAAAATAGGCTTTAAACTTCCAAGCTTTATTAAATTGTATCTTTCCCTTTCTAATTAAAATACAATATAGTACATATAACGATTATCTTAAAATAAACCCCCTACTTATGTCCGCATATCCTCACCCTGATTATTTTGCCTGCTTGTAAATGAACACTGCATTTGTTATTTTTCACAAACCCTGCAATAGTCCAAAATTGATATGGGGTCCAACCAGAGTTTCTGTACAGATTATAAAGCCACCATGTTAATATTATATTTGTCAATTGTTAGCTGTCTGCAGGCCTTGCTTTAAAATTTGGCGATTTCTTCTATGTAGTTTGAGAGTTTTTTTTTTTTTTATTATTAATCAAATGTTATCAACTGCAAAAAATAAATAAATTAGAACTAAAATGTATTTTTATTATTTAAATATAACTATAACACTAATTGCAAAGAAAACTAAATTCATGTAAAAATTAATTTGAAAAAAACTTTGCAGATAAAACCTATCATTTGATGGCCAAATTTGGTGTACTGAATCTGGTATGTCAATAAAGTACACTAAATATTATTTTCAATGAATAATAATAATAAAAGAACAGTCTCAACCTAAGGAGCCAAGGTGCGAGCACTAACTTTATGTTTTACAAGGACTGTTATCTTATATAACCCAAGGTTGTGTTTCTGTTACATTCAAAACAGACAAAAGCGAAGGAGGACCTTCCTAGTAAGCAATGAGGCCACCAAGTTCAACCATCCACGTTCTCCTCCAAATTCTTCTTGTGTGTCTACTGCACAGACCCAGCTTTGCAGTGAAAAAGGTGAGGCCTTGCAATTTTCAATCTTCAATAAGGATGAAAAGAAGATCTAACCCTTGGTTGTGATCTAATCCCTACACCATTTCAATTGTAGTCATATGTCGTGTACTTGGGAGCTCACACACACGGCCCAGAATCATCTTCATCATTAGTTGACTTTAGTGAAGTGACACAGTCCCACTATGAGTTTCTGGGATCTTTCTTAGGAAGGTATGAAAAGGTGCAATTGTAGCATTTTAAATCATGTATGGTACACATTTTCACCTATTGAAATGTTTGAGTTTGCTTTTTTGTAGTCCTAATACAGCCAAGGACTCCATCTTTTACTCATACACAAGACACATAAATGGTTTTGCTGCAACTTTGGAAGAAGAAGTAGCTGCCGAGATAGCAAGTAAGAACCATATATATCCTCTATTTTGCTATTCTCTGTGCTTCCTTTCTCTCATTTAGAGTGTACCCTTTTTGTCCAAACTTGCTTGTAGGGCACCCCAAAGTGTTGTCAGTGTTTGTGAACAGTGGGAGAAAGCTACACACCACTCGATCATGGGAATTCATGGGGCTAGAGCATAATGGTGTGATCCCATCTACCTCAATCTGGAAGAAAGCCAGATTTGGTGAAGGAGTGATAATTGGAAACCTGGATACGGGTAAGTTTCCTGATTTCTGTGCAACTCTTGTTATTCTTTTCAAGGTGGTCAACAACACCTTCGAATTAATTGGGTTGATTATTCTTATTATTCCTATTATAATGTTTTTATCTAGATCGTTGACTAGTACACTCACTTGGAAGATACACAAAGTTTATCTCATCGGATCCCTATCCCCCACCACCTATCTGTTTCCAAAGTTCGATCATTTCAAAAAAGTTGATTTCATAACATTAATATATTGTTAATTTGAATCTCGCAGTCAATGGGTTGTTAGACTAGTTCTTTTCTATACCCTAAGTCCGAATGTTTATTTACGATTTTAAAGAAATAGACTAACTGCATTAATCTCCCGTGATTAGCTCTAATTACACTTCCAATATTTTCTAATTTATAAATTACACCTCTTTCTCATATGAGATCTGTCATGTTCCACAATTGTGTGGTTAGTTTACAATGAATAGAAGGAAGTTTGGAGAATAATGGAGTGGCCTACTTTCAGTTGTTTTATCACAAACAAACCACCTTTAAAAAAGACGGTATGGGTTAGGCTTCTTGTCATTTGTCTGTTTATATATGTATGTGCGCGCGTGTCATAAAATATAGTCTATGTATATATTTTTGAGGCAGAAGGTTGTCCATAAATCATAGATTGGAATACATTATTATGAGTTTTGTTCATCAGTATATGGCTAAATAAAAAGGGTATGTTTATGTTGTGGGTGGGGATAGTCCAAGATGAAATGATAAAAGCACCAATAAGAAAATTGGTATGCGCATACTTCAGCTTCAATTCAAAAAGTTGTCTAAACTGTACGTGTGAAAAGTGGGTGGGGGCAATAAGAATTAAAACAAGACCTGATGATAGCTTTAAGGGGAATTTGGATGTGATTGAAAAGGGTAGATTGTAGAAGTAGAATCTCCATTTATGCTTATCTTATTTTCACCACACTCTTTGCTCTCTTTTGCTCCCACTACATATACCTTTAGGTGTTTGGCCTGAATCAAACAGCTTTAGCGAAGAAGGATTGGGACCAATTCCATCAAAGTGGAGAGGAATCTGTGACAATGGAGTTGATCATACTTTTCAATGCAACAGGTACCATTTTCGTTTTAGTTTTTTTTGATATTGTTAAAACCATCCAAATAAATCTAGTACTTCACTAATAATATTTTCTTTGTCATTTATTAAGGATAAACAGTAAATGTTTCTATGCTAATTATTGAATTCCTCCCTCCTTAAAAGGGCACAGACCCTTCTTTTTAATTGGCATTCAATGAAAGGGTTTAAGTGCATTCATTTGAACACTGCAATTTTAGACTTGTATTTTTCAGTTTTCTGATATTATTTTGTACCATTTTCCCACCGATGAGAATGGAAACAAATGAAAAAGATACGGGCCGCAAAAACTCAACGCGCAATAGGCTATGTGTGGCTCAATCTTTCAAAGTTGACTACATGATTTTGTTTTCATAAATTTAAGAATTATTTCTTAATAAAATATATTTATAATTTATCAGTTTCTTAAAAAGAATTATTATTCAATGATTTGATTAATTAAAAAAGTTTATAACCAAACAAGCGGACCAAAATTGAGCATTTAAGGAGATGGGCAGATTGAATCTAAAATCTTTTTGAATAGTAAGAATCAACTAGATTATTGCCATTTCATCTACAAGAATTCCTAAAGCTCCTAAATTGGATTCCTATGTGCTACGTAGAACTTTAGGTACATAATGTTAAATAACTGAGTAATTATAATATGTTCTTACACGATAAAAATTAAGATTGAATCCTTTAAAAGTGAGGTGTGCATCGTAAATTAAATGTAAAGTTTAAATGAAGTAAATGTTATAAATTTATAATTTGTCATATGCAACTCTATGTTAATATAGTATAACCATTTTTATAGTTTATGCTTTAACTTTTCAAAATATGTTGGTTTTAAACGAGACAATGTCTTAAAATATCTTTCAAAATATAGGAAAATCCAAAACCTTCTCATTTTTATACTGACCGAGCCTATTTGAAAAATTGACTGATGAGAAGACCAAACATAATTAAAAAGGTAGCTTTTTTTTTTTATCTGCAATATTTCTGAACGTAATTTATATTAAGATTATTAATTGTGTTTAGGGTTTAGATCGTCTTCGTATGTGTATGAATATAAGTAACACTTATAATATTTTAATTTATAGCATTATAATTTCGAATATTAAGGAGGAAAATAAAAAAACATGAAATAAAATTTCTATGATTAAAACTAATTTATATAAATTATTTAGAATCTTTCTCGTCTATTTTATTTACATTTTTATTTTAAATTTGTATTTAAATTATTTTTAACTTACAAAAACTTTACTAAAGTCTTAAACAAGTCTATCTTATATCATAGTTATACAAAAGACTCATTATTTTTCTTGTATAAATTTAATTTGTCGACGAAATAAATGATTTGCGAATCAGTTCAAAGTAAACTTCTTTCGAAGACTTATAATTTAAAGATAAAAAAAAATGTTTTATTAATTATTTTATGAAGCTAAATGTAGAGCAAACTTATTTAGGCACAACGAGTTTTGTATTATCAGCAATTAAATGAATTAACTTTTATTTAAAAAGTAAAGCACTTGGTGATCAGAACTTGGATAAAGGGAAATGATATGCAGTTTAAAGATGTAAACATCGTCACCTTTGACTAGCATCATGTTTCTTAAAAAATTGCTAAAAGGACATCAATCACATCCTCTTTTTTATTTTCTTTTTAAGAACATCTAAATTTCAAAGATTTTATAAAAAAAAAATATAAGAAACAATAATTTTATAAGTTTTTATTTATGCTTTAATTTTTAGCTTAAAAATTAATTTAATTATGAAAACATAAATTCTTATATAAAATATAGTTTTAGTTTTAAGAGCTCATCCTACAGCATCATTTTATTCCAATGATATTTTCTTTTTTTAAATCTTAATGCTTAAATTTTAAGACTCTTATTGAATCTTATGAATTACAATCTAATACTCTATTCGTGAATGATTAAAACTTATTAGAACTGATGGTCTCACCTATTATTTACTGATTCTCTTTTCTAATTTAAAACGGCGAGTCACCAAAACTAATAAATTAGAAAAGAACATAAAGAATCAATGTGGTTAACCTTCTTTAAAAAAATATTTTTTTAACCAATTTAGAAATTTAAAATAATATTATTGATTATATATATATTTATTCCACGAGACAGACAACAACCAGTTTAATAATTGTGAAGAAGAAACATAGGGTACAAGTCACAATCTTTGGTATAGTTGGCATTGTGGAGGGCCATTGAGTCCTTATGAAAGAAAAATGTCATAAACTTGTACTTTTGAATTGAAGACCCTAAGTTCAACATGTTGAATGCATGTGCAGGAAGCTAATCGGTGCAAGGTACTTCAACAAGGGTTACGCCTCGGCGGCGGGCCCACTCAACTCCTCCTTTCAATCCCCACGTGACAAGGAGGGTCATGGCTCCCACACCCTCTCCACAGCCGCCGGAAACGCCGTCTCTGGAGTTAGCGTCTTCGGCCAGGGCTTCGGAACCGCCAAGGGCGGCGCGCCCAAGGCCCGCATGGCGGCGTACAAGGTCTGCTGGCCCCCCGTCGGCGGCGACGAGTGCTTCGACGCCGACATCTTGGCGGCGTTTGACGCAGCCATCCACGACGGCGTGGACGTGCTGTCTGTGTCGCTCGGTGGTTCCGCGTCGAGTCTGCTGAATGACAGCGTGGCAATTGGATCGTTCCATGCGGCGAAGCGTGGAATTGTGGTGGTTTGCTCCGCCGGGAATAGTGGGCCGGAGGATGCCACTGCGGAGAATCTTGCACCCTGGCATGTTACGGTTGCTGCCAGCACCATGGATCGAGAATTCCCAGCTTATGTTGTTCTTGGTGACAACTTCACCTTCAAGGTGCTTTCTCTTTTTCCCATAGCTGTTTTTAACCATGGCTAAAGGTCTATTTGGATAGTAAGAAAAAATTAACTCTCTTTAATGTTAAAATGATCTTATACACACTAACAATAAAATTTGAAAGATTATTTTTTATATTAATTAGTTTTAATTTTGTATAAATAAATTTGATTTTTTGTTTCTTTATTTTAAAATTATTATAAAAAAAGACGTCGACACTTAGTATGAATTATTTTTCGTTAAAAGTAATATTAGCATCCTCAGGAACATTGAGGAACATCCGAACTAGATACTCATTTCAATTTTTAAAGTTGGTGACACATCCAAAGAAAAAGTTTCAATTTCAATAGTGCTTTGACTTTTATAAAATTATTTTTAGTTCTTAGATTAAACGAAATTAGTTGTATTAGTAGTGTAACATACAACCTCGTTTATTGAATATTTGTCATATTAATTGATTGGGTGAGATGATTTTTTAAAGTTTATTTAAGTGGTAAGTATATTTTTAATCCTTTAAATTGAATATATTACTTGTTTTTTTTTTTATTGAACTTTCTTATTTTGTAGTAGTTTGATTTTATATAATGTTATTTTTAATTTTTTTGATTTATATGGTGTTGGTGATGTTGATGTTATGAGGAATAGTGGTATACTCAGCATGTGTCATGTGGATCTAATTGTGCGACATGATTTATTAAGAGTTTATTAAATTTTGTTTAATCCTACCTTATTTAGAAGGACAATATTTAGTCTTTCTGGAATTTGTTTTTAGAATTTGTTTTAAGAAGGGTGGTGATATTTTGACACCATTATTAATCTTTGACATCATTTAATGTTAATATATATTATTATTTTATTTATATATAATATTTTATTAACAAAGTGCAGTGTCAAATAGAAGTATAATATGAATAGTAGTAGTATAATATGAATAGTAGTGTCAAATTAGTATTTTTCTTTTGTTTTTCTTAATACATGTTGCATCTTCCTTTCCCATTTTTCTTTCTTTTTTATTATTTTATGGATCAATGTCATTTTCACCCATAAGATTTTTATAAAAACGAAAAGTACGAAAAAGATAACTAAAAGAAAGAAATGAATTAGAAAAACTAGATTTTTAGAGTGTTTTAAATTAAAAGAAGCAGAAGAATGGGAAAGGATAAATTTTATTTTCATTATATTTGTGCTTCGGGATTTGTAGTTTTGATGAAGTAAAATAGACATAACAAGATTAAAGTTATAATTTGTAAGTTGACCTTGCTTTTTTCTATAGCTTATTCTTTCTTTTTTCTGTTCAATTTTAAATTTGAGGTGGATCTACGTTTTATTTTCAATTTTATTTTTTCCGTAATAAAAAATATATACTACTTTTTCTCTTGCAACTTTTTTTCTCTATTTTTAGCTTTCATTAAAACAAAGTAGGTGTGAAACTCTAAAAAATATTTAATCAATTCTTCTTAAATTAAAGGGTGGCATAATGATCTTTTGATATACAATCAAGATCAGATATGATGATATACTTATCATTAAATTTAAAGTAAGGTTTTACAACAAATCACGGTTTATCATTTTTTAATTTGCTGAAAGATTCATAATTGAATTTGATAATTTTTCTTTGGTTTTCAACGTAAACATGCTACATTATTTAATAACAGAAAAGTATTCAAATTCACCATGAAAACCATTATTTTAAATCGTTCCTGTAGTTGCAAATGTAGCGACTTTCGAATTTGTGAAAAGCTTTGGACAAATGTAGCGACCCAGATGTGTGTGTTATATTCCAAATGCAGATGTGGCCCCTTGTGGGTTTGCAGTTTACATAGATATTTGTCAATAACATTGTTTGCTTGATTTGAAGGGCGAAAGCTTATCAGCTGCAAGATTGGCACACAAGTTCTACCCACTTATTAAAGCTACAGATGCTAAATTGGCCAGTGCAAGAACAGAAGATGCGTAAGTTTAAAATGTCTGAAACTCATTATTTTACCATCATTGGTTGAAGTTCAGCACTTAACACTTGACATGAATAAAATTTATGTGCATGCATGCAGGGTGCTGTGCCAGAATGGGACCTTGGATCCCAACAAGGTGAAGGGAAAAATCGTGGTATGTCTCAGAGGGATAAATGCGAGAGTGGACAAAGGAGAGCAAGCTTTACTAGCTGGTGCTGTGGGAATGGTCCTAGCTAATGACAGGGTCAGTGGCAATGAAATTATAGCTGATCCTCATGTCCTCCCTGCTTCTCATATCAATTTCACTGATGGTACTTCTGTCTTTAGTTACATCAACTCCACCAAGTAAGATACCATTCTAATCTCCCACTTATTTTGGAATTTCACTATATTATTTGGGCATACTATGTTTTCAATCAGAATATATGAATTGCAATTGAACTTTCAATGTGTGCTGAAATAAGCAAAGGAAACAATACTAGTTATTTGTGATTGTTAATTTTTTGAGCAATGTAAGGATAATCATGAAACTCAGCTTTTCAACATTGACTTGACTACTTGATGTCTATCTATTGCTAGGTTCCCAGTGGCGTATATTACACATCCAAAGACTCAATTGGATACTAAGCCAGCCCCGTTTATGGCTGCTTTTTCATCAAAAGGACCAAATACTTTGGTGCCAGAGATCCTAAAGGTGACATTACCTACGAAGTGTAATTTTCCTTGAAATTTGTTGTCATGGCTTTGATATTAAAGTATCTAACAACTATACTTTGTCCCAATATTCAGCCTGATGTCACTGCACCGGGAGTGTCAGTTATAGCAGCCTATACTGAAGCCCAAGGACCAACCAATCAAGTGTTTGATAAGCGCCGGATTCCGTATAATTCAGTCTCAGGCACATCAATGTCGTGCCCTCATATTTCAGGCATTGTGGCACTGTTGAGAGCCTTGTATCCTTCGTGGAGTCCTGCTGCTATTAAGTCAGCAATCATGACCACAGGTGAGTGAGTGACATGACATGTTCTTCGAGGTTTCTCAGACTTCTAATCCTTTTTCCTCAAACCAATTTACAACAAATGTCTTTACAAAACTTACACACACTTACGTAGGTATTGTTCGTTGATCAGAATTGTGGTTTCATCTCAATTGCTTTGAGTGTTGACCTTTAATAGATACCTTTATTACATGGATTATCAAAATAATCTCCAATCCTGATTTGTAAAACAAAGGTTATCAAGAGCAAACAGTAAAAAAAGTTTATAGAACTGCATCTATGTGTTGTCTTAAAATATGTCGGAAATATAAAGCTTGGCATCTCAAAATATTTATACATATATATCGAAAGCAAATTGGAGGTAAATGTAGCTATCTACAAGGTGATAATTTGTCCTCTGCTACTTTCAGCCACAACTCTCGATAATGAAGTGGAGCCCCTGCTGAATGCTACTGATGGCAAGGCAACACCATTCAGTTACGGGGCAGGACATGTTCAACCAAACACAGCAATGGATCCCGGATTAGTTTATGACACAACAATTGGTGATTACCTAAACTTCTTATGTGCTTTGGGTTACAACGGGACAAAAATCTCGGTGTTCACAGAAGGTCCATCATATGTTTGCCGCAAGAAATTTAGTCTCCTCAACCTGAACTATCCCTCCATCACAGTCCCAAATCTCTCTGGGTCAGTGACAGTTACGAGGACATTGAAAAATGTTGGTTCTCCAGGGACGTACATTGCTCACGTTCAAAACCCCAATGGAATCACTGTTTCTGTGAAGCCATGCATCTTGAAGTTCACAAAAGTTGGTGAAGAAAAACGCTTTAAAGTAACCTTTAAGATCATGAAAGGAAAAGCTACGAATAACTACGTGTTTGGAAAACTGATATGGTCAGATGGCAAGCATTATGTCAGGAGTCCAATAGTTGTGAAGGCCCTCACGAGTAGAAATTGAAGTAGTTGATGCAATTGAGCTTAATTTTCACTTCTAATTGATTGGTAGAGTTTTCTAAATTGTATTATATATCTTCTAAATTTGTGCTTCTTTAAGAGTTATCTCTTACATCAATTGATAAAGAAACCTGCAAAGTGGCTTTCTTTGAGCATATTTTTTACTACCTGTACTTTTACTTGGATTCCAAGGAGAAATAAAACCTAACTCGTTCATCCTCCTAGTTATAAAATCTGGGGAGTTTCTTACTCTTTGTCATATTTCAAGTTTCTTTCATGACATGTTAAATCTTCAAGAGGTAGTCTATGATGTGGCATATTGGTTTAGTTCAATTTGTGTCTAGAATTTCGTACGTAAGAAGTTTTGACTTTGTAGAGACAGTGAAGAACTATGATACGAAATATTTAATACGTAACATATTGAATATATGATTTGCGATTGATTGATTAATTTACAGTATTTGTTTAAATGTGATCATTGGTGGGCTAACCTGGAGTCAGATTCCTCTGAGTACAATCTGTTTCAATGCGAGCTTTCTAATAAAGAATTGCCTTGTTGGAGTGGAATGCACCGACTTGAATTGCAGAAGAATGAAGAATTTGTGAAGGGAGTGGCGGAATTTGCTTCAAGGAGAAACTAGATAGGCCTTAACTCAGAAGAAAAGTTTCTTGTGGAAGAGCTCAGAGGAGAGAGTTCTCTATAAGTGTCTCTTAAAAAAAGAAGAGAAGTGCAATTTTAGCATCAATTCTCTTAGTATTCAAAAGTGGTAATTAGTGCGGATTACATGTGAATTTATACTGAGAGTGACCAAGGGAGAGCATGCACCGAATTTGTATTCAAATTCAAATTTTGGGTGCCATCTATTTTCCCCATTTGATAAGGGAGGTGACACTTCTCACCCATGTGCAAGTAGATCTAACACACATTTAACTTCTACTAAATGTGTTTCAAATGTCTAATTGGATGTAGCACATGGATTGAGAACTCTACCAATTAGGGTTTGAATACATTTAGGCTACATGCATTTTTAGACTCACTTAACACACCCTTGTCTAATTGATCCGAATAGAAGTCCAATTTATTTATATTCTATACATGTTATAACCTACTAAAATATGACCTATGTAAGAAGTGTCTTGGATCTACTATTATTAGTAGAGACTCGTTCTTCATGTATTTTTCTAATCATGCATCTAGTGATTTGTCCCTTAGTCTAAGGTGATCCTCTCCCTCTTGAAAATAATTATTCTCAAATATATAGTTCTGTTTTATCTATTTCTTATACAAAAGGTGTGAGATTCACAAACATTAAAAGTGGGTTTTTCTTTATAATCATTGGACAAATCTAACTTGTGTGCATTATTATTTATTCTTTTAAGAATTTGGAAGGGATTATCTTTTCGAAGATTGAGTTTGGATTTCCGCTGAATAGGAAATCTTTCCTTTTATAGATAAAGTTAAACCTAATCACCTTCTAAAAAATGATACCCTTCTTCCCCTTATTGTTGGTATATCTCTCAATTTTTTTGCTGAATTTAGTTTCAAACCTTCTTATGCAATTCTTAATAATTAAATTTTTTGTTGATTACTAAAACATATTGATCGTATGAACTTTAAATTGAAATAGTTTTCGAAAACTAAATTTTTGAGAAAAACACATGATTAGAGGAATAGCAATCTCAATTTAAAGATTTGAGAACCTAGGTGATTGATTCACACAACTTGAATTGAGCATGAGTAGAAAGAGAAAACTGAAAACACTATGAGGTGAGTGAACTTAGCTTTACATTTCAATAGATTGTGTCAAATTTTTCAGTGTTATCAACAAGGCCATTTTCTATGAAAATGTTGAACTCAGAGCCAAAAGGAAAACCTTATTTCAGTAGATTTTCGTGTTGAACCTTAGATGGGGAATTGCATAAACACTTACCCGGAAGCTAAAATCAAAATTTGAACCACCTTTGCTCATTAAAAAAGGAGAAAATGGTATGTTTATGTTCAACACGCAAAGCTAAAAGTGGAAGGCACATTTGAAAAGAATTGTGAAAAAAAAAATAATGTCAATTATTTTAAAGGAAGAAAATTATGTAAAAAAATTTGAGTGAAAAAGTTGACAAATTTGGGCCAAAATCAAGGTCAAATGTTGAATACTTCAAAAAAAAGTTGGGAAAAAGAGAAAGAAATCTAGAAATATACATTGATTTTCTTCTTGCTTGGATGAGATTTTGAATTCTAGAAAAAAACAAATTTTTCTGGATGGCCTAGCCCTATTACAAGCCAAAGAGATTCATGCCAAATGTGTATACATAGCTAATTGGAAATAAGATATGCAACCAAAATTGAGAGTTAGCTTAGTCACTTGAGGGAAAACACCTAGCTAGGGAGGGATTCTACACTACTGATAAGGAAATCTAAAAGAGAATATTGAGTCAATTTTGATATTGTGATGAAAAGAACCTCCGTTTTGTTGTTGAAAAGAGAGGAAGCTATTGATCTTTCATTAAACATCACCCTGTGCATAATTAAACTAAGTTTATAACAAGTTATTGATCCAACCAGTTCATGTTTTAAATCCTGCATAAATTTGTTTTTGTTCTTTATTTGAGGGCAAAAAAATATCTAAGTTCGGGGGAGTTTGATAAGTGTCTAAATTATTTATTTTTCCATCTTGATTATGGCATATAAATTGATATGGTTGTTAGGAGCTTTGTAGAATTTTGACCAATTCAAAAGGAATGAAAAACAAAACCTCCATAGGAGAAGAATGTAATGGGTGCAAATGGAAACATACAAGGAGGTAGAAGATAATTAACATTCAATATTTCAAGAAAATGTATAAGGAAACAAGAACAGGTAAAATGATTAAAGAAGAGAAATGAGAAGAACATGTTACCTTGAATCAAGAATTCGAACGATAAGTGCAAGAGGATTCATCATTTGAGAAAACTTCTCAAGATAAGAACCAAAATAAGAGAATAGAACTCTCACAAATTCTCACAAAGAGTTCTTTATATTACAAAGAGAGAAACCTTCCATATATAGATGGAATTTTCTTCAGTTGAAGAAGAAGAAGAGACAGAAAACTAGAGATAACTTTGGTAATTAAAAGTTAATTATGTTTTAACAAAACTAATCTCTTAAAATTAGGGAATGCATATTATAATTTTCTAGATTTAAGAAATGTAATGATTATAAAATGATGATTAGGATGACAAGCACATGTGGCACCTCCTAAGAGTTTCAAGGTTCAACGTGTCTTAAAAGCTTGAAGAGTCAAATGATGACTCATACTAACTTGAAAGCTTAAAGAGTCAAATGATGACTCACACTAACCCATGTACTGGCATGTGCTCATGTGAGTTGCATGTTAGTTAAAGACTTTTAAAAGACACTTCTAACTTTCTACATTTAATATTAAGATTTTCAAGTTATTACCATCAAATACTTGCTTCTCTCAAATTCCTCCTATTTTTTAAGAACTACACATATATAATTCTCTAATATTTTCCTCCAAAAACTTTAAGACTTCTTCCAAAAGTTTAAAAACTTCCTCTCTCTCTTTTATTTCTTCATTTACATGTTCATTTGTTATTATTTTTTTTATTTATTCTTCATGTCTTTTCTTCTCACTTTTTAACAAGTTCTTCCACATTTCCGTATATTATAAATGAATGCAAATGTAATAATTTTAGAAAAATTGAACTCAATTGCACATAGAATCTTAAATTCATCATAAACAAAAAAAAATATTTAAACTTTGCCCAAATATTGCAAATTTAAAAAATAGTTAATGAACCAGTAGCAAACACAAAGTTATCCTTTCATGAGACACTTAATTGAATCTGTTGAAGAGAAACCGAAGCTATCAAAGCCCTAAGCGAAGCTATAATATCACTTAACGAACTCTATTCCAAAAAATGTCTAATCTAAATGAAAATCCAACTTAACAAAGCAACAAAAATATGATCCCACATTACTTTGTAATTAACTTAAGTATTTAATAAATATAGACATTTTTTATTATTTATTAGATATTTAATTTTCTTCAATAATATAAGTATATTACTATTTTAATTTTTTTATTTAATTTTTATTTACGGTTTTTAAAGTTACAAAAGTCAAATCCACGTTAATCTACAGTTAAAAAAAAACTTGGAAAGCAATAATTTACCTTTTATTGTTTAACTAGAATTCATCGGAGTTTGGAGATGTAATTAAAAACAAAAAGGTATGAACAATGGAGCAATGGAAGCATAAGAAAGAGGATAGAACAGGATAAATTTGTCCAACAAATACTAATTGGCCTTAGTTTGAACCTACAATGGAAACAAACCTCGAAGAGCAATAATATACTTTTTCTTAACTCGATTAAAAAATTTGTAGATCGTGAAACATGGTAGAGAAAACGTAAGAAAGCACATGTATTATTATTTGGATTTTTTTATAACAAAAAAATATGATACTAAAGGCTAAAAAATTAAACATGAATACAAAGCCAAAAACACTTCAAACTTTTGAATTGAAACAGCATCCCTATAATCCCATCACTCCGAAAAAAGGATGAAACTTATTTTCCTTTTCTCTACTTATGCACTTTGTGCTGAACTTTGAATAACACAATTAAGTGGAGAGTTGTTTGATTGAAACTAATCCTTGTACTTCATTTCAGATACCAGGAAGCCGGGCATGTCAAACGAGGCAGAGAACTTCTCAACATCAGCTTTGAGATCTTCAATAGCCTTGTTGTTGACGAGGCCCTTGTTGAAATCCTTTAGAAGTTTACCATGCTCCTTCTGGATCTCCAGTGTGAGAGTCACGGCACGGTGAAGGAACTCACCAATCTGCTCAAAGTCCTTTTCAACCAAACCTCTAGAAGTCATGGCAGGTGCACCTGCTCACACAAACTCCAATCAGATACTCGTGCTAAACAAACCCGCACATTTAACAAACATCTCAGAAAAAATGCAGAAACAGGAGCAAAAACAAAGCATTTTGGTAAACTCATCAAAATACTTCACTTTTATGTAGAACAATATTTAGAAAAAAAGAAATCAAAAGTAACACACTAGGTCAATGATTTGCCAGTAATATTGCACAAACAACAACTAAAAATGCTTTAAAAAGACCAGCCTGCAAGCTTACCCGGAACTATTACACCACTGTCAAAGCATTAAATGGAACACATCCTCAACAAAATTTCTTCCAATACGAATACACAACTACAATACCGTGTTATGAATGCATTAAATGATCACAAATCTTAGATCTGGGCATTTTCGGCATTGTTTCTAGATTTCACTTCAATAAATATGCTGCTATGCTAATCTTAAATAGACTTATTTACTGCACATATTATAATCCTAATTGAAAACAACACCAGAGCATGTTTGGTCTGGGTTAACTTTTGCCAAAATCAATTAAGATTTCCCTCATTGAAGGCAAACCAACACACAGAGTTGCTTCCAATTTTTACACTGCATCACCATGGTTTTGGATCTCTCACTGCCAATCCAAACACGTCACTAAAATTACTTAAGAAACTTCATATGAGTTTTGTGATTAAAAATCAAGAGTATAGATAGACACAATCCAAGATCTTGTTTTGAACACAGTTGGTAAAGAAAGATTTGTACTTTAACACATTGAATAGAAGCGAGTTACCAATTCGTACACCCCCGGGGGCCAAGGCACTGCTGTCACCAAAAACAGCGTTCTTGTTGACGGTAATGTTGCATAGATCACAGAGTTTCTCCACCTTGTTCCCTGCGAAGCAATAAAATACACTGTTAATACATTGGCAACAAATCGAAATCAGAAGGTGGAGGAGATAGATCAATCGATCGATCGTGTACCAGTCAATCCAAGAGGTCTGAGATCCCACAAGACAAGATGGTTCTCCGTTCCACCGGTGACGAGACTGTACCCTTTCCCCATCAAGAACTTCCCGAGCGCGGCGGCGTTGGCCTTCACCTGCTTGGCGTAGGCCTTGAAGGCAGGCGTGGCGGCCTGTTTCAGCGCCACGGCGAGGGCCCCAATCTGGTGGTTGTGAGGGCCACCCTGAAGAGAAGGGAAAACGGCGAAGTTGATCTTGTCCTCGAATTCATAAACGGCGTTCTCCGGCTGCCCCTTCTTGGGCGGCTTCGGACCCTTCCGGTAGAAGATCATGCCCGCCCTGGGACCACGCAAGCTCTTATGCGTCGTGGTGGTGACAATGTCGCAATACTCGAAGGGGTTGTTCACTTCCTGAGCAGCCACAAGGCCGCTAATGTGCGCCATGTCGCAGAGGAGCAGTGCGCCGCACTTGTCGGCAATTTCCCTGAAGCGTTTGTAGTCCCAGTCACGAGGGTAAGCGCTTCCACCGCAGATTATCATCCTTGGCCTAAAGTCCAACGCCTTCTCCTCCAATCTGTCGTAGTCGATGTACCCCGTGGTGGAGTTCACCTTGTAAGGGAGACTCTCGAAGTAAATTGAGGTGGCGGAGATCTTTTTCCCGCCGGAGGTGTAATAGCCGTGGGTGAGGTGGCCACCGGAGGGCAGATCCAGCCCCATGATGCGGTCGTGAGGGTTGAGCACCGCCGTGTAGGCGGCGAAGTTGGCCGGGGAGCCGGAGTAGGGCTGCACATTGACGCCCCAGGATTGGGCGTCGAGGTGGAATGCGGTTAGGGCGCGTGAGCGACAGAGGTTTTCGATCTCGTCGATGAACTCGTTGCCACCGTAGTAGCGGTTTCCCGGCATGCCTTCGGAGTATTTGTTGGTGAGGGCGCTGCCCAGGGCCTCGATGACCGCGAAGGAGGTGAAATTTTCCGACGCGATGAGCTCGATGCCGCGGCACTGGCGGCGCTTCTCCTTTTCGATGAGGTCATGGATCTCGGGATCCACCGTGACCAAAGGCGCGTTCCCCCAGACGCTCACAGGATCCATGAGTGTTGGAAATGAAGGAAGAATGTGAGAGAGTGAGCGAAGAAGGAGAAGAAAGTGTTGTGTTGGTTGTGGGAAATGTGAGTGTGGTTTTAAAGGTAGGAGGGTGTGTGAATGGACAGTTGTAGGCTGTGCTTGAGCTTGGTTAGTTACAGGTTAATTATGTCCACTTGTTCTCTCGTGGTGCTCCTTTACTAACCAACCACGCAATTTTTTTCTGACATCGCATTGTTCCTCTTTTTTTTTTTCCCATACGGTACACTGTATATTATTTTTACACTGATAGTATGGTTTTAGTTTCACGTCAAATTTTTGTTCTAGAGAGCTGAACTCTGGCCTTAGAGTTGTGCAGGTGCTACCGGAAAATCAATTGGATTTCTATTACTGACAAAACAAATTCTGAGTTGGTGTGTTATTTTTATTGTGTTTTAATTTATCAAATTAAATAATAAAATCAAAAAATTTTGGGGAAAATATATGAAATAATTAAGTGAAAATAAAAAGTTAATTATATTTAGTAAGTGTGTGGTATTTAATTATTTAAAGAAGTAAAAAGTGAGATAAATAAATTTTTGGAAATAGATATATTTTAAAGAAATATAAATAAGTAAAATTTGTAAAGAATTAGAAGAAAGTAATGGATTATGTGATATGATCGAATTGATAAAAAATTATATTAATTTAAAAAAATAAGTGTATGTAATATATTAATTTAGAGAAATATAGGAAACAAGTAATTGTGTAGGTTTATTTTAAATGGTAAAATAATAATATGAGTAGGTATTTGTTTATGAATAGAAAATGTTATTTAGGAAAAGTTAAATTAGAAAATATAATTGATTAAAATTTAGAGTTGAAAAATAAATGAATTAATTTTGATTAAGTGAATAAAGTGAATATTTTATGTCATGTGTAATAGTGTTTTCTAAATATAAAAATGTGGAAAAATATCAATTCTATCTGAATTTAAAAATTGTAATATCTCAAGAAATGGAATTTAAGCCTAACTCAACCTTACAAAACCGGCTTATAAAGTGAGGTTTGCACCTATTTATAAACTATTGAAAGGCTTCATCTCTAGAATATGTGAGATCTCCAACACACTCTCTCATGCCAAGATTGCTCAACTCGTGCATGGGACTATATTGTTTAAGAGTGATCCGATAGCGCCTTGATAGCCGGTGGCCCCAACAATCGTGCTAGGATAGGCTCTGATACCATATCAAGAAATAGAATTTAAGCCTAACTCAACCTTACAAAACCGACTTATAAAGTGAGGTTTGCACCCATTTATAAATTATTGAAAGGTCTTATCTCTAGTCGATGTGAGATCTCCAACATAATATTTAATTTTGGAGAAATTGAAAAATAACATGACAAGGTCAACTTGTAGAAATTTTCTTCAATAAAGAGACAAATTTTTTTATATATTATTGCAAAGAAGACTACAAGATATAAACAAACAATTCTAACAATAAAGATTAAAAGAAACCCAACTTTGTGAATTTTCTTTCATGACATCTTTCTGACTTACAAGAAAAACATATTGGTAAGTTTTTCCATAAGAGTGATATATGATAAAAACATTTGTAACTTCTCAATCTTAAGAGCAAAATAGTTCAGTCTCAATAATCCTCTTTATGTGACTAAGTGTAACACCATTCAGAAACTTACATAATGCAGACAATCAACCGTCATAATTAAGTAAGGCACAAAATGAATTGTATTTATTCATTTTTCAAAAACCATTTTTAGTACTACAAATTTGAAATTACACATTCTTCCACTCATCCAATTACAATCTTAAAAAACCATTTTTAGTACTACAAATTTGAAATTACACATTCTTCCACTCATCCAATTACACTCTTTTATAGTGAAGCAGTGAGGTAGGCTAGGATGTAACCTTACATGCATTAGGTGATTGGGGTGGCTCAAGACATGTGTCATCAGATAAACATGCACATTGCCACATTTTTATGACCTTTCATGGTCATTAGAAAGGCGTGTTGACCTAGATTATGTTGGATTGGATCTAACTCTAACATGCATTGGGTGGTTGGAGTGACTTAAGACATGATTCATCAAAGAAACAGGCAAACTACAACATGTTCATTACTTATCATAATCATCGGGAAAGTGTGCTAACCTAGACGGTGTTGGATAGGATGTAATCCTAAAACAAAGGTAGTTAAAATCGGGATAGGATCGTGACAAGCTCACAAAATCGTAAATCGTAAAATTGTAACATGAATAGTAGATTTTACTTTTTTAGATATATATATATATATATATATATATATATATATATACACACACACACACACATACATACATACATACATAACACACAAAAGAAGTAAAAGAAAGTATTTGAGAGATATTATAAAAGAAATGAAGGAGATGCACATTTGTTTGGTTTTATTTTAATTGGGTGGTGGTTTTATTTTAATTTAGATTGAAACTGATATTTAATCAAGAAGGTGAGTGGTGCATCTGAAAAGACTATTAATTGTTAATTGGGTTTGGAATTTGTTTTGAATTTAATCGCAAGGCTCACAATACTTATATCAATGTAAAATTTTGATTGCATTATTTTTTAATTAAAATCAGGTTTGAACTGAATTTACTCACCCAAGAAGGTGAATAGTCAATGCACAGGAAAAAATCGCGATCACACGTTTTTACGATTTTATTCGACGATCTTTATGATTTTGCTATTCCACAATCTTGCATGAAATTTGAATCGCAAATAGTATATACAATCCTACAATTTTACAATTAAAATCTCGATATTAACTACCTTGCTTAACACACATTGGGTGGTTGGGTGGCTCAGGACATATGTCATCAAATAAACACATGCACACTGCCACATGTTTATAATTGTCCATAGTCATTGGAAAGGCATCTTGACCACGATAGTGTTGGACGAGATGTAACCCTGACGCACAATAGGTGATTGGGGTGGCTCAGAACATGTGTCATCAAATAAATATGCATATTACCAGACGTTTGTTACTTGTCATAGTCAATCGAAACGCGTATTGACCTAGACCATGTTGGATGGGATCTAATCGTGACAAACATTCGGTGGTTGGGGTAGCTCAAGACAAATGTCATCGGATAAACATTCACATTGACACATGTTTATTACTTGTCTTAGCCATTTGAAATGCGTGTTAACTTCTGTTAGATGAGATGTAACCATGACATGCATTGGGTGATTGACATGGCTTAGGATGTGTCTCTTGAAATAAACATGTACACTGCCACAAGTTTATTACTTGTAATAGCTACTGGAAATGTGTGCTAACCTACACTGTGTTGGATGTGATGTAATCCTGACATGCATTGGATGACTTTGGTGGCTCAGGACATATCATCAGATAAACATGCACACTAAACTTAGTAGTATAGGAATTTTAATTTTTTACCTGTATTTGGGCCAATGTTTGTAGAAGAATAAACCTTAACCCAAAGAATAGAAAGAGAAGTTGCCTAGGTCAAACACCCTAACTAGGGTTGGTGCTCAGGCTAGGGCTAGGTGGCACCTCATGGACTCACACTAAGGCTAGGTGGCACCCCATGCTTTTCATGCTTATTGCAACATGCCACGTCCTCTATTGAGAGGATCCTCTCCAGTAATGGCTTGACATTTGTCATCACCTCATTTGAATTTTTTTTAGAAGCTAATCTTACAAGTTAGGGTTAAGGTTACAATATAGTTAGGCTTAGAAGTCCACTGATGCATGTACTTGAAAATTTAGTTCATGAATGAGTGTTGAAATGCTAGAAAATTTAAGCCTCTTCTCGTTGGTCAAGAACTCTTCCTAGAGTAGTGTCCTTAAGATTTTTCTGTACTTTGTCTTAGTGTGTTGGCCTAACCTCACTTAGATTCTCCTTGAATTTCCACCTCTAACACTTCCAAAACTGCGCATCAACTATATCATTTCGCTGCTTAGTCTCATTCATGTCAAAACCTACATAAACTCATGGAAGCAAGCACATGCCCAATGGAAGATGAATTATTTGGCATCAGAGCTTAGGTTCTTCAAGGGATAAGTACTTCTTTCAAAATTTTCTTCAAATTTCATGTTGATGATGTGATGTTTTACAAGTCTAGTTTTCTTGCTTCCTTATTTGTCTTAACATTCTTACGATTTCTTTTACATTGTTACTTATTTTTCCTTAGGTCTTCGTGACAACTAGGATCCAAAGTTTAAAACACTTAAACATTAGAAGACCTTCATTGGTATCTAGAAATCACGTAAGCATACACTACGTAGGGAAAATTGTTTTCAAGTTCTTTCGAGAGATGTTGTGGAAGAGGACATGCAGAACATTCTCGTTAGGAAAGACTTGGATTTTAGTTGTCCAGGTGACGCACCTCTCTTTTATGGGAATTTACTCGAAATCCTTTCATTTCTATTCGTTCTTAGAAACTTCACCAAAAAAACTTAAAAATCTTATTTACAAAAACTTTTTCATCACTCAGTCTTTTCGTTTACGTATTCTAAAGCTATTGTTAAAATCTTTTTAAACGAAAGATGATCTTGTGCATTCTTCCAATGTTTAGGCTAATGTTATAAATAATGAAGGAGAGTGGGTGAGAGATGAAATGAGAGAAACCAAAAGAGAAATAATTGAGATGATGAGAAAAAATGGCTCAATCTATGAAGGATATAAGGATGACGATGGAAAGGATGGTGGCGAAGGATAAGAAAAAATCATAGTGAAGGGTCATGTAAAAGAGAAAAAAATGATGAAGATTTCCCTTCACATGAATAATTTTCTAAAAGTAGTCATCATAATCAGGACAACTATCAACAACCACCTAGATAACATAGGTCTAAACATTAGCATCACCCTAAAGAGCCTAAACTTGCCCTTCCTCCTTTAGATGAAAAAGACAACGTAGAAGAATATCTAGATTAAGAGATGAAGGTAACAACCTTTTGAATGTTACCAAATACGTCGAAGAGATGAGTATCCCTCACTACACTTAGTTTCCAGGGATTAGCTATGTACTGGTGGACATCACTGGTTTAAGACATTAAACTTCATCATAATCCCCAAATTTAGTATTGGAATTAATTACAAGCAACCGTAAGAAAACACCATCTACCCTCCTATTAAGACAAGAAGTTCATCGACTCCAACAAAAGGATAGAATTGTAGAAGAGTATAGGTAGAAGATGTAGTCATTAATGATTAGGCCCAAACTCCTAATAAGCACCTGGCCAAGACTCTAGCTTGGTGACCTTTTTATTCTTGTCTCCAATACTGGGTACGAGTTTGCTTTAGAACGTTTATGACTTATCATAGTTACTGGAAAAGTGTGTTGACCTAGATTGTGTTGGATAGGATGTATCCTTGACAAGCATTGAGTGGTTGGGGTGGCTGAAGACAAGTGTCAATAAACAAATATGCACCCTGTCACATGTTTATGACTTGTCATAGTCACTGTAAATAAATGATGACTTAGACTATGTTAGATAAGATGTAACCCTAACATGCATTGGTTGGTTGTGCAGTCTCAGGATACGTGTCATCAGATAGACATATACACTACTACATGCTTCATAGTCACTAGAAACATGTGTTAACCTAGATTATATTGGATAGGATCTAACCCTGACAAGCTTTTGGTGGTTGGGGTGGCTTACATGTGTCATCAGATAAACATTCACACTAGTACATGTTTATTACTTATCATGGTCATTGGAAATGTGTGTTAAACTAGATTGTGTTGGATAGTGATGACATACGCCCCAACTACCTAAGTCAAATAATAAGGAGGACACAAAAAAGATAATGACAAGGTTGTTTGAACAGAACACAAAAAAAGAGGTACTAGTTCAAAAATGTTAGTCAAAAACATAAAAATCATTATTGTCCAGCCTAAAACCATGTCAAGTGGCTCACTTTGTCGCACATAATGATGAACTTAAATACAAAAATGGGCTTAAGGAAGTGTATTTCACTTCATATTTCTTCTAAAAAAAGATAATTACGGGATTGTTGAAAAAAAAAATGAGGTACAAGTTCAAAACATTTAGTCAAAAACACAAAAAATATGTCATCACATACACATGGACACGCACTCTTCCATGCGATTAGGATTTTTAAATGTCACTCTATACATGTACTCAACATAACTAATCTTAGATGGGATGTTATCCTGACATGTAATTGGTAGTTGGGGTTGCTCAGAAAATTTGTCATTACATGCACATATGCACACTGTCACGTGTTTAGGACTTGTCAATGTTACCCCATATGTGTGTTGAGCATAACTAACATTTTAGGGTGTTATCCTGACATGTAATGAGTGATGGCGGTGACTCAAAAAAATTTGTCATCGAATGCATAAGCATACTAGCATGTATTTAGGAGTTGTCCATGTCACTAGGAATGCGTGCTAAACATTAATGAGATTTCTACTTTAAAAATGGAACCATAATGAAAAGTCCAAATCAAAATTTCAAATGGTTATAGTCATACCTATATATGTAATAACCTAAAAACAATGACAATTCAATTTAACTGGTTTTTTCATCAACTATTACACAATATAACTCAAATACTACAATACAAAGATCATAAAGAAGTCACTAAAATCAACTAAGATCGTCCTCTTAGAGAAATTAATAAAAAATAGTCTATGATTCAACGAAAATCAAATCTGACATTAATATTGAACAAATGATTAAGCGTGGGAAAAAAAACTCAACTACTATATCCAACTGTGCAACATGAACAATTATGAAGTAACATAGAATTTTTTTTTCTAAACTAAAGATTTTATAAAGAACAACCCCTGAAAAATTGATTCTTGACTTAATAAACACTATTTATATCAACCACCATAACATTAAAAGATTTACATTTCACTAATTGTTGATATGATTAATTTCATTTTTATTTTTCGATTTTCCTTAACTAATGATTCAAATGGTTTATATTTCTTTTTTACTTTACTTCTTTCAAAATATTATTATATAAAATTATTAATATATAAACTAAATCCTAAAATAATACATTTTCCACCCAATTTTCAATTGTATATATAAATGTCATCTTTATTTACATTCATAAACCTTACTATTATAAGTATAAATAATTAAAATAAAATAGAATAATGATACTTCAAAAATTTATTTCGATACTTTTTTTAATTTCCTTTCTATCAATATTTTTAAAATATTTCTTCCAATTCATCAATATTTCATTTAAAATATTACAACTCAAAAATTTCAATAATTTCTTTTGCAAGTCTTTATTTCCTCTACTTATTCATAAATTTTATTTATTTACATATTTTTTAAATTTATATTTCCTTAAAATATATGTACTTTAAATTCATTATCTATTTAAATTTTTATTTCTCCAAATTTATATATCACATGTACTTATTTTTTAAAATTAATATATTTTTCACTGCTTGGGAAATTAACTATATCACATAATTTCCATTACTTTCTTACAATTGTTTATTTTTTTCACAATATTTATCTTTTTTAAAAATTTATCTATTTTTTAAATATATCTATTTTTAAATATATCTATTTTTAAATATTTATTTATCTAATGTTTTACTTATTTAAATAATTATACCCTGTACACATACAAATATAATTAATTACTATTATTAATTTTAAAATTAATTATAATTTTTTCTCCAAACAATTTTTTTAATTAATTATTTTTATAATTTCTCCAAAATTTCACCGTTCATAGTGTTGAATTTAATAAACTAAAAAGCAAGGCCCGATATTGATTTTCCCCTAATTTTGGCTTGAAAGCAAAACCGTGATATCTCTCTAACTTTTGTGTACAGTGTGCTATGGGAGAGTGAAAATTTCACCAACCACTTCTTCCATTATTATTTTCATTTATATATTAATTATTTGTTTTAATATTTTATTTAGAATCTATTTATTTGAAACCCTTTTATGAGAAGGCTAAGAGTACACGTGTTTATTTAGTTGGGCAGTGGAGACACGTAAGTGTATTCATTTCAAAGCATAAGAAATTAATTATTTCTAAATACATGTTTGGTGGCACATTTAAGCTCATTTTTCATCAACTTTAAAAGAAAAAGTAGACAAAAAAAAATATTGTGACTCAAATTTCTTTGTCATGTGTTAGTAGGCGCACATCCATAACATATTGTAATTTATTTCACATTTTTTACATGGATGTACTTTTTACCAAAACATTAAACCAAACATTTTTAAGCACATTAGTATTTGTAAGAGTTTTATTATTTCATACACATGTGAAACAATAGAACAGTTGTGTAACCAACACGGCAAGAACAAAAGTTGATTTGTTTAGGGTAAAAAGAAAACGAAAAACTACAGCGATCTAGAACTGTTATTAGTATGCTTTTTTCTTTTGACTAAAATGAGGAAACAGTGATTTGTGTGTAAAAGGTGTGCAGCTTACACTCATTGGTAGATCTACAAGTTTGACATATTAATTAGCTCTGTGAATCACGAAAAGAGTTAGATTTGGAAAATGCTTAACAAGTTAACATCAAAGGGTTCAATGAGCATCAACCTTACTTCTTTTAACATCAATTCAAGTTAAAGCAAGAAATTCAATTCTACTCAAAACCTGAATGTGATGCTCTCTCATCATGTACGTCACAACAATATTTGGTTTAAAGTTTCTTTCCCAGTTTCCACGAGTCAGTGTTCTTGGTGACTGAGGAGTTGGTGAGGGTAATATTGCCAATTTATTCTCACCAATACCACCAACTCTCTTACCAAACACCTTGCTTCACTAAGATGATGTGGTTAATTTCTAGGTTTCTGAATATGACTGAGAACTACTATACATCATATTTATCAATAAATTCTAATTCAGGAAATTAATTAAGCGACTTAGATAATCCAATAATAAGTCTATGAGATTAATTTTATTTTTTCAATGAAGTCACATCACCCCAATAAATTTATTTTTTCAATAAATTCTAATTCTACACTCGTATTCAACCAAAATCACATCACCCCAACAACAATCTCTTGTCTTCACCCCATCCAGTCAAAAGATATTTAATTAAGAACTTTCAAAAGATAAACCAGAAATAACATGTGTACATCCATCCTCTAGTCACCTTTAAAATTACTTTATGTAACAAGTCTTTTTTTTTTTTTTTCCTTTTAACTTTTACTCCTTTTATCTTTTATTTATAATTAATAATTGACACTGGCCTAATTTGCATTATCTGGGTCTTTAAAATCCATACCTGTATGAAATATTGACAAGTCCTCAACTTTGCTGGGATATCAGGAATCAGTTTGTCATTTTTTCTCTGGTAATAAATGCTGAATTCAATGTGCTGAAATTATTTTTAATAAATAAATCTTCTATGCCACCTTACTGGGAGGGATTAAGCGGGGACGTGAACCACTCCACCCAACTTTGAGCCTTTCCCCCAAACACATTTTTGCCTCTTGAGTCGTTTGATTGAACAACTTTACCAACCTGGCTTAGAAATTCGTAGTTCAAAATTTCTCCTGTAAATGTACGAAACATTTTCATACTTAATAATTCCAGACTTTGGTGTTTTGGTTGACTTCAAATCTCCCATTGCCGTATATTGTAAGTGTTTTTCAACGCACCTTAAGTTTCAACCTTCTAAGTTCTCAATTACCTACCGGTTTTTTAATTTATGACCTACTTTATGATGCTCCATGCTCTCATAATTCCATGATATATTATTTCCTTAGATCCTGACACAAACTACATCTAGATCTGGTCTAGAATATATATAAAAGCATTAATTGACAAATACCTTGATTTAGTGAGTTTGGTACGCCATCGGATACATGGGTTGGTTAAACAACATGACATTAATTTGTGGTTGATAAATTGTTTTAACATTAATTTGGCCTTTAAAAAACAATAATTTGGTCATTTATTTGTTTATTTCAATTAATATGAAAAATAACTTTATCACGTATAATAAATTTATTTGTCATATAATAGTTTGTTGATAATATGATTTTTTTTAATAAAAAAGGCTTAAGTTAGATATTATTATATTTTACATCATTTCAAAATCTACCAATCATTTGTTATCACATAAAAACGCTTTTATAAAGAAAAATAAAAAAATATAATAAAAATTACAAAGTTAAATCAAACTCATAAAAAAGAATAAATTCTCTATAAATAAAAAAATTAAAACTTGTTATAAAAAATTATTTTTTATAGTATCTTATTTTACTATTTTATATTAGTTTAGATTTTTTTTTCTAATCAAGTCCCTTGTTTAGGTTTTAAGTGGGAGTGTTATCTTTTATTATATGGGTCTCTTTTGTCTTCCATGAATTGAAATTCTTTTTTTTTAATAATATTATGTGATGGTAGAATATGATGGCTTTATATTATCGGTTTAACTAAAATAACAAAATTTATAATAATATCTACCATAAGTTTAAAAAAAGTATAATAATTTTATTTGACTTGAAAAATACCTGCATTATCAATAAAATAAGAAATCAGATAAAACTAAATAAGTGGCACATATTAATCTTACAGAATTATCAGAGAGCGAAAACTTAATAGTTGAAAAGAAAGAACCTGTTTGATTCATGTTGTCATTATGAATTCATGTTGTCATCATAAATTAATAACTATTGCTATCGTGGAAGAAGAAGGTCCTGCCCTCAGACAGCGAGCAACATAAGCACATGTTTCTTTTTTCCTTGTTGTTCCATTTTTCTTTGTTTTCTCTTTCGCTTTCAGGATACTGTTTATATTCGTTTGATGGACAACATGCTAGCGTCCAGCAATGTGCTTGTACTTTTTAAAGAAAGAATAATTAATTATTATATTATCAAATCTTTTAGTTATATATTATTTTCCCTGGATCGCTCACTCGTACTCTAAATAGATGCCTACCGTACTCTAAATTTATTCCATTTTTTTGTTATTAATTACAAAGGAACCGACACAGTTTATTTGAATGACTTGGTATATTTAAAATGTAATTCGTTTGAATATTGTTCTAGTATTGAATAAGGGAGCCAATTTTGTGTATAACTTAACAACCGTAAAGCAATTTAAACAAGATTATCCATTAACCCAAAAATAATAGAATAGGTTACGAAAATATCTCGTTGCTAATCCTAAAGTCGAAGTACAGATCATATCATTCTAGAGGAACCATACAAACAAAATTTCAGTACATTGTGTGTAGGCGGAGAAGTTCTCGAGTGGTAGGAGATAAAATAGGCGTGTACCCACTACTATAACCGGTCATAAACGGATTGGTTATCTAATACCACAATCGAGTTAAACATTTTTATTTTCATTATCAAGCTGTTCATCCTCCTCACAACAATAGTAATTTGAAAAAGCTTTAAAAAGAATAATTATGAACAATGTCTTCCTATCCTAATGCAATGCTCCAAAGTAAAAGGTAAGTTTTCAATCCAATTTTTAAAAGTTTTGACTATTGACTTAAATATCAAACTAACATTAGGTATCTCTCTTATTTTGTGACAAAGCTAAAAATCAAATCATCTGAAGATTGAAGACGAAAGACATTAAGTCAAAAATTAGAAGATGACATATCATGAAAAAATTTCTTTAGAATTATATAAGAATAATTGATGTTCATCATGAGATTGAAAAGAATTAAGGTTTGAAGTTCAATAATATCAACAAGAAACATGATTCACGATGAGAGGCAAGTAGATTTCAGAAAATCAAAGACCAATTCCATGGTACTACTTTAGGGTTTCTAGTGGGAAATGGTTGCAATGAGACATAAGAACATTGAGGAGATCTATATCGTTAGGCAAGAAAATGAATATATGAGGAAGAGACTGTAGGCGGACCCACCTTCTCCAACTCCAGAAAATGAAAATCGAAGTAGGAATATTACAACATCACCAAGGTTCTAGGGTGTCTCATGTGAACATAACTCAAACAGTGGAGCCCAAGTCACAGCTTTGCACCTCAACCAACACTTCCCTTACCTTGGTAAATGGGCGACGTCACCCTTTCATCAACAACATTATGAGTGTTGAGCTCCTGACCCAATGGAAAGGCCTAAGCACATACTATAGATGTTGAGTCTAACAAATACGTAGATGTTTATTTGATGTAAATGAGCATATACACTGTAGATGACACCATATTATGCTACATCTTTCCATCTCATTTAAGGTGGCAACATTTAGTTGGTTCACCTACTTGACACCTCTCTCTATTGACAGTTTTGAGACCTTGGAGAGTAGATTCAACACACAATTCACTACCAGCTGACCACACCACATGACCTCTCTAGCACTTAACAACATGAGGCAAGAGAAGGGAGAATCGTTGAGACTTTAGGATTAGGAATACTGTTGAGGAGCAAAAGTCACATTTGGAAACAGGTTTAGGGTTTTCTATCATCTTCCATTATTCATTTGCTATGTTTACTCTTCTCGTGACTATGAGGAGCTAAACTCATTATTGTTGGGGTTATATTTAATCTTCCTGAACTCTCATGTAATCAATATTGATGTTAATAAATATGTCTGTACATAGGTGTTTTTCTTTCAATATATCAGTATTTTAATTTTGCACTTATTACCTATCGTGTTGATTTGTGGCTTGATATTTAATTCTTTGGGTATTAGGAAATATCTTTTGTAATAAAAAATTGAATTAAGATATCAAATGAAAGCATGTGTGTAGAAATAGGATTCATTTGTTGTCGTAAAACCCTTGTGGCGATGACAAGTGTTATTTATATAATTGATCAAGGAGTTGACGGTTAATGGATAAGTTATGCTCATTCACTTAAGGAATTAGGATGTGGGTATTTTTTGTGGGTTGACATTGATATTTGCTTAAAATGAAGATATTGTTTCATAAATGAGAGTAAGAATTGGTGAAGTCTAACCTTGACAATATCATATAATTAATCTTTTTGCTGCATTCCAATTGCTGACAAAAATAATAAAAAATATTTTAAATTCAATTTTTTGCGAAAATCAAAATTATTCTTGAGTCTAATTTTGTTATAATTGTTATTATTGTCTTGTAATGCGCAAATCTTTTGGAAAGACACGATATATTTATTACTTACTATATTTGTGACTAGTGCACTTGTCATCATTAGCAAATTAGGCTAACACTTTCTCGGCCATGACATACATTGCCAATGGCAATGAATCTCTCGAGAGCAATTATACCCTCCTTGGCATCCTTACCAAGCATACCTACACTCTTTGCAAAAGACTCTAATGTGGACAACCACCTATACCTGGAAAAGTACTTAGTCACCCTCGTGTCCACCCACTCTTAGCCCGTCTTAAAGAGGAGATCCGTCTCGGCAATCTCGACCGCTAGGGTCTCAACCCTATCAACCTCGTCTTCCCGAATAGCACCCGCGCCTAAAGACGAGGTCTCTCCTACCCTGCTGACTGACCCTCTGGAATCCCCTGCAGATACTCAAAGACTAAAAAAAAAAACTAAATAATGAAGACATGTTACCTCATTCGAGAATAAACTCTTTGCACTTAGTCATTACTAGGGCTCTCAGATGTTGGATATTGGACAATGCTAGAAACACAAGTGGTCCAAATGATTGGATCTAACTTCTATTTAATTATCATAGAAAGGAAACACTTTTGAATCCTTGCGACCCTTCGCCCTTGATCGTGAAATCCACTAAGCTCACATCTTTATAAGTGCTTACATCAGCAGGATCCACCCCCTTTGACCTATGGTCTCAAGGCTTGGGGGTCAGTAAGTGGGATAGCCAAACATTTCCCAGTCGAGTCAGCTCAAGATGTTATCAACCCTTAGGTAAAGAAAGTGTAAAATTTCCTTTCATACAAAAACTCTCATGGCCATGGCCCATGAAGCTGTAACTAATCAACATCTACGCGTAATTTTTTTAAAGTTTTTACTAACAGATTTTGTGAAAGTGACATGAGGAAAACTATAGACAGACAATTCTTGGTACTTAAATGTGTCCACTTGTGACTCACCTCTCTTTCCTGAAAGTCTATTTGGTAAACATTCGACAACTCTTCATCACTTTCGAGATCCTCAAGTCAAATAAATAAATATTTCTTTGATTGTAAATAAATATTTTTTGTTTCTCTTTAAACTCCTCAAGTCTAGGAGACTAGTGCCTGGAATATGTTGAGGTGTCTCCACCTAACCATGTTTAACCAACTTAAACAAGCATTACCCATACCATCAAAATCCCAAATTAGTGGTTAGTTCAAGGTCAACATTATTCATTAATTGCACATTTATTACCACATATATACTCAAGTTGATTTGAGTACCAAAGTGTTTGTGCATATATACCCAGAACATCTCGATTGACAATTATAAAAAAAACTAGAAGACTCAAATACATAAGGAGAAAGAAGATCTCATATAGAAACCTGCTAATTTGGTGAAAGTAATATCAATCTTATAAGAATATATATATATATATATATATATATATATATATATATATATATATATATATATATATATATATATATATATAAAATAGTGATAATATAATTTTATATTTTTTTTTT
>Ga0099824_1000850_pt1 | contig 40186 bp, 15 predicted proteins | sample SiratrowhiteBW_FD_76837 | JGI IMG/M metagenome (GOLD analysis project Ga0099824, IMG submission 76837) | Root nodule microbial communities of legume samples collected from California, USA - Siratro white BW | ecosystem: Host-associated > Plants > Roots > Nodule | place: USA: California... | reverse complement strand
TATATATATATATATATATATATATATATATATATATGATATAAATAAGTATTCAGAAATAGATTGAGAGTTACAAAATACAATAATAATAATAATTATATGATATTGTTTTTCAAAATAAACATCATTAACATTATAGCAGTTACTATCATTTATTCTAGTACTGAGCATCCTTATAACAAAGTCTACATCTTATAAAAAAATATATAAAAAAAATGAACTTTGATACATTCTAATGCCTTTCATATCTTCATCTTTTAAAGTAAGATGTATCTTTCAATAATTAAAAATTCAAGAATTAGACTTAATCAATAAAGATAAATAGTGAAATTCACAGTTAGAGAATTAAGGTGTTTGTATTAATTTTATATTAAATCTCTGAGTTGCTGATGTTGGCAAATATAATTATGTGCATTTGATTTCTCACATAATCTTTGCTCTTATGAATCTCCCATTTTGCACACTATAAATAAAATACAAAATGAAAATATTTTATATTATAATTAAATAATAGTGAGAAAATAAAAGAAAATTCATATATGTCTATTATATGTCTAATAGAAAAAAGTGTTAGTTTTATTGTATAATGAAAATAAGAGTCACAACAAAAATGAATAATAACTATTAATAATCCATGCAAATTATAATAATATGAATAACAATTAAATTTTAAATCAATTAACAATAATTGAAATTATATTTTCACTAATGCAAGAAAGTTAAAATATAAGCATAAGTAAAGATATAAAAGTAGATAATTTTTAGAAACAAAATATTAGAATGGAAATTTTTGGAATGAGTTATATCTGTAGTTTAATGGATCAATTTGCAAGCAAAGGTAACTTCTTATATATAGATGGTTAAAGTTGACTTCCTTACTCCTTCTAAGGGGTTAAAATCATATCCACAAGTTTGATAAATAGTTAATATAATAACAAACCATTTAAAATTTATTCCTCATTAGATAGTTGTGAATTTTTTAAAACTATCTAAACAGTGTTTGCGTGATGTTTAACTTTTTTTAAGGTTAATTTTAACCTAACTTTCATCTAAACCTAATTAAATTTAGTTAGATTAAGGACGGTTATTAGACTAAATATTTTTAAAAAAATTACTATTATTTAAAAAAATTATAAGTATTTAAAAAATATCTCAAAATAGATATTTTGTTACAATTATAACGTAACAACAACAAACCTAATATAAATAAAAATAATATTTATAGAATGAAATATGATTTTTATTAATAAATTTATTATATATATATATATATATATATATATATATATATAAATTATGTAGGCGGTTAATTTGAGTTTGAATTTCATAAACTAATTACTTAATTTAATATTAATTGGATCCATTAAATAAAATTCAACCCAATTCAAAACAATATAATCAGACCAAATTTAATTGGAAGGATTTACTTATTGAATCATAACAACTTATAGGAATGCTAGTTTAATTTTTTTTTTTCTAAATATGACATCAAACTTATTAAGCTAACAACTTTGAATTTAATGACTATATAATATTTTTATATAATATACAATGTCAAAATCATTCTATTATTTCATCGTGAGTTTTTTGTCTTCTTTTTTTAATTTCATCATGTCAAATACTCGTTTAATTTACCATATTGTGATAATAGTTACTTCGAAAAAATTTCACAAACATACTAATTGTATAACATCAAAATATTGTTGTTAATGTTAAGAATATCTAACTTGATTAGTTGTACAAGACGTGAGTTGTTAATTCTCTAGTATGTGACAAGAAAAAGCTATATTCATTAGGTTTATTTTGATTTATAATGCATTAAATAAATTCTCCAAAAGGTAAATAGTATCCAAAACAGTGACCCAAACTAATGGTGTCATGTCATCATTTTATAAATTTTATTATATTTCAATGTTTTATTATTGTATTTTTAATTTTCTTGTGGTATAAAATTTATGAGATGTGAAACAATTTTTTGACTAAGAAAAAAACAAAGTCTAAGAATAAACTATATTGATTTGGTGTTTTTTTTTTTTTTTCATGTTACAATAATATGCGGTTCTATATTTAATGAATTGATAAAATATATAAAAATTAAAAGCTATAATGATAAAATATATAACAAAATAGATAATAAAATACACAAAATCACTATATTTCAGTTATTTTATAGATAATATGTAACCTAATTAACCTATTAAAGGTTTCATCTTAAAAAAGGAAAAAACAATTTCTTGGGATGAAAACAAAGTGTATTGTATAACGTTCTCTTTGTTCTTCACTCGCGAAATTAGGGTTGGGGACTTGTCTTCAATTTCCCAAATCCACCCAGCATCACGTGCCATCTTGACCGAATTTTCTCTGAAACGCATCGCAATTCTTCAGCAGGTTCGTTTTGGTAATCCGCGAAACCGAATCATATAGTAAGATACGGTGAGTTCTTCAAATTCAATAGGTAAAGTCAAATAATACAAGTATTTTATTTTGGAAACGAAAAAAAAAAAAATGGATGGATTTTGGAGTCGTAAGCTGCTTTTATTTCATATGAGGTTGCAGGAAACTGGTAATTAGAGCAATGGCAGAAGATCTGGTATTGGATACTGCAATCAGAGACTGGGTGTTGATCCCTCTCTCTGTGGTTATGGTTCTCATTGGTGTGTTGCGCTATTTTGTTTCTAAGCTTATGCACTCTTCACAAACCCCAGATGCCAAAATTGTTAAGGAGGGGTACGCTTTAGCTTTGTTATTGTGTTATTTTTCGATTATGTGTTTTTATTTTTCTTATTTTGATATCTAAGGGATATTAATAAATTCAGGCAAGTGATCGTTAGAGCTCGGAATCTACGTGCTGGAGCAAATTTTATTCCTTCCAAGGCTTTCCGCGCACGCAAGATTTATTTCTGTAACGAGGTTTGTTTGCTTATTTAGTTGCATGTTCGGTTTTCCAGAAGGTCTTTTGGTTTAAGGATGTGGTTCTTGATTGGGAGAATATTGATGTTTCATCGAACGTATTCTTGTACTCAAACCTTGTTTCAGTGGGTAATTTACAAGTTAGTTGATGAATGAATTTCAAACTTCATATTTCTGAATCAGCTCTAGAACTAGTTAATTAGAAGTTAATAACTGTGTCACAAGCTTTGTGTGGTATTTTAAATGATATTTTGCATGTACCTGACCAAGTCAACAGTGAATTGATTCTTTGTTGTTTGTGTGTTTTCATTGAAGGAGAATGGTCTGTTGTTTGTTCCAAAGGGCCAGGGCCAGAATCCACAAGCACAGATGTTCTCTGATCCGAACATGGCCATGGATATGATGAAGAAAAACCTTTCAATGATTATTCCCCAGGTATTGCAATTGGAGTTTGAAAGTCTCTAGCTTTAGATTTTGGATCATGCTTTTGTACTTTTAACATTTTATGAGGAGACGCCTCACTGGCTTTTACTTGTGTTGTTGCCTATTTTTTGACAGACTCTTACATTTGCTTGGGTGAACTTCTTCTTTTCTGGATTTGTAGCAGGTAATTTTATACTTGTAGTCAGTGGTGAATCTTCAAAAAATATTGAGGGTGCCAAAATTTTTTTATAGGTGTACAAAAATTTGGGGGTGCCAAATATATAAAATATACTAAAATAAAAAAAATTGTATTTTTATTTATATATTAATTTACATATGTGCAAAAACAATTTGAGGGGGGCGAAGTCCCCTCTCATACAACATTAAGCTCCACCGCCGCTTGTAGTTGTTTCTTATATAGTCTATAGAGTATTTCTTTGCGTCAATTTATATTCTTCAAATGCCTTTGATATTTTTTGCTGAAATATTTTTTTTAGTTTATGAGATATATATACACACACTACAAATATTTGACAGGGACTAAAAGCAAATAATCTACATATTACTAGGACAAAAGATCAAAAAATGAATATTTTAGATGGAATAAGATAAAATAACAAGGACCGAAACCAAAAGAAGAAACTTTACAGGGACTAAAAGTACAAAATTACAGGGAACTAAAAGCAAAATTTGACCATATTTCAGGGGCCCAAAATATATTTAAGCCTTTTTTTAATCTATCATTTGACAGTGCCAAGATGCAGGCTCTATTCTGTGAATAATTACACGACTTGTATCTTGTATTAGCACATGCATGTGTTTAAGATGGTCATCTGCTTGGCATAGTCTTGGATTCATTACTTTTGTTATTTACCTCTTGAAAATGTTTAAAACATTCCTGCAGCCAAGATACCCTTTCCGTTGACACAGAGGTTTAGGTCGATGTTACAGAACGGAATAGACCTTAGCACAGTAGACGTCAGCTATGTCAGCAGTCGCTCTTGGTAATCTTCATTTTATGGATCTTTACATGTTTCACTCTTACTCTGGTTTAACTGTCAAAAGATTGCTTTTCAGGTACTTCCTCAATTTGTTTGGACTAAGAGGATTGTTTAGCCTCATCTTGGGTGAAGAAAATGGTTAGTTATGACTTGAAAGCTGAGCACCTTTATATTTATCCTTTTCTTTTAATTCATTTGTTTCATGTATATAAATTTTTACCACCTCTCAGTATGTTATCATTTTTCCATTATAGCCTGGGATTTTGGTTGACAATAGTCCAAATGTCTATTTTTTATGCAGCTGTAGATGACACACAACGTATGATGCAAATGGGTGGATTTGGATTTGATCCTTCAAAGGTACAAATATGAGTGGTTTACTCTTTATTTTTCATAGTTTTGAAGATCAATCATTGAAAATTATGGTGTATCCATGACTTGTTGACACCTTTCCCCTTTTGTCCATACCACAAGGTAAAAATGATAATTTATTTCGTGAGGACCTATGATGTAGATCGCTTTTCCCCAAGCATTTGAGAAAGCTTACTTGAGCTTATAACCTTATATAGAATCAATTTAGCTTATTTTAGCAAGTTTCTCAGTCAAGCTTATGAATAAACTCATTTGATAAGAACTTGTTGAATAAGTACTTATATATACGAAGTTGGGATAGGATACACTTTGCGCTGGATTTCTGGTATTGTCATTAATTTTGGACCATGAAAATGGGAAAATTGGAAAATACAGTAAATGAGATATACCATGTATGTAAGGGTTTAACTGAGTCTGTGAGACTCAAATGAATGATAGTCTAGTCTCTAACAAACTAATCTTAATCTTCTTTTGTCTATTTTTTAATCTTGTTTTCAGGGTCTGAGTGCTGAGAAAGACAATCTCGACATAACACAGCATGACTGGGCCTTACTGAATTTTGAGCATCGTGCCGAGGCTGTGTTGAAGAAAATCGTCAGTTAACTGTGTTATTGAATAGGAAAGTTTAATTGGTTGCATGAGCAGGGCACACTTACCTTCTATTATTGCTGTAGGAGCTGCTCCTTCTCCTTCTACAGCAAAAGATTTAAAAGATCATGTTGAGACAATGAGTGTAGTTTTGAATCCGAACATTTTTCATTTTAATTATCAGAAAACATTGTCACGGTTTTGTTGAAGCTAGAACTGAAATTATTATTTCTTGTTTATTTTTTTAAGGTTATTTTTTATAAGTAAAGGAAAATGAGGGGTAGAAGCACAATGATGTTTTTAAAATTACTGGGATATAATTCTATTTGATTATACATAATTAGTAAACATTTAATTAAACAAGAAACGAGGTGGACTTTTGCTCCCTGTAATTAAGCAGTCAAATTTTTCTTATAAAAATCTTGAAAGTTTGATTTCCAAAAGGCGATTGAAAAAATCAATGACATTAACCTTCGTATAAAACCGTAAAATGGTGTGCTCACTGCAAAACTGCTACTATATCTTCTCAAGAAAGGATGTTTCAGTCAGTTTTTTCATCAATGAAATATATTTCGTCATCAAATTCATCTCTATTTTTATTATTATTTTTGTAAGAGTAAATTACATTATGTTTTCATAATGTGTTAAATTACACTTTTTCTTTTTACATTATTCTCTTCTATGAAGATAATGTATTACATTTGGGTATAGAAAAAGACAATTTAGAGTTACATTCAATATTCTTCACTACCATTAAAATGTTTGTATGAATTGAAAAATTAAAGTGTAACTCATTCATGTTTTCGACAAAGGGAAATGTGTATTTTAAAGAGATAAGTATAATTTATTTTATTATTAACGTAGATATATCATTATTTTTTTTTTGGTATTCACTGTTCTTTTAGCAGTTTAAGAATAGAAAAAAAAAAAAACCTATATTTTAAAACTGGATGAACCAATAAACTGGTTAAGATAATAGTTTAAAATTTAATTGTTCAACGTATTAATAAAATTATTATAATAATAATTAAATAATATGAAAACGCAATAACATTATTCTATAATATTATAAACTGAAACTAAAAACAATTCAAAAAATTTCAACTTAAAATAATATAAAAATTAAAAAAGGCATGTTATTGTTATTAAATTAAAATTTCAATAACATTTATCAATATATATTATCAATAATAAACTTATATAGGTAATAAAAAGAAAATAACATTTTAAATTTAATTTTATATTTACTTTTTAACTAAACCAGTTTTAGATTAATTTGAACTAATTTTCCATTTTTTTTTTCCGACTGATTTTGTAGCACCATTGTTGGTACACCACATTTCACCATTAGACAGATGTAACCATGAAATTAATTATAGAAGAAAACAAGGATTTGTTTAAATGAACATTTTCACAAATACATACAAATAACTTTTTCCAAAAGAGAACAACACAAACTTCTCTATTATTAACTTGTACATAACTTCAAATCAGATTTTATAAAAGTTAATATTACGTATAAACTGCTATCAAACACCAAAGTTAATTAGCTTTACATCAAGTTAATATAAATGTCACAGTCCAATTCCACCTAAATAACTACTAATATTTAGTTTAAACATTCCCAAGCTAAGATTTCAGTATGTACAGATGAAGAAGCTAAGAGCTGAATTCCAAGTCTGAGCCTACAATATTTCATGTTCCAGCAGCAGTCTACATTTCAGATACTCATTTCCCTGCATGTCTGAAACAATGCAGAAACTGAACACGCAAATGAAGACATAACAACCTGCACTTATCTCATCCACTGCTAAACAACAACATTGCCATCAAATTGTTGACCTCATTCTTCTCAACTCACTGCTTGTAGCAGCTATAGGCTATGGCGACCGACACGGCGGCACAGACAACAGCAAGAGCAGCATAAGTATCCTCTTGCTCCCAGCTGTCAAGCCATGTTGGCGTGGAACTAAACCTGCGTGACACTCCTTTGCCCTTGCTGGTCCTACAAAGCACATTCAGATCCTCCTTGCTCTTATGATCAGCTGAAACCTCTCTTCTCTCCTCTAATACATCATTCTGACAGCAACAAGAGTCTTCATTGTCCTGGCAACAGCTCTCTCCGTCTGTTTGACAGCGGCCGGCGACTTTGCTTCCTTCTAAATTTCTTGCACCATTTAGCTGAAACCTTTGCTCTTGCTTTTTCTTCTGCTCATCTTCTGATAAACCTATTTGACCCCTGATGGCAAAATCCAAAACATGTTTTTGATCATCATACTGTATCCATCTTATACTTTAGGCCCTTTAAATTTTGTGTTCATTTTGGTTCCTAAAAGATTTTGTTATAGGATCGTTAGTCCCTAATATTATTACTCCTTACAAATTGTAAGCCTTTTTGATGCAGGTCTATTAATTAAGAAACACCAAGAATGTTCTCCAATATACTTTTACAGCGGCTAGACTCATAAAATAGTTATCTTATAGACAGCAATATTCTTCTTCTAACCCAAAACTAAAATAAGTTGAACCAAACATGCAAAATTTCTGAATGCCAAAATAATCTCAAACAGAAAAACTCCTACTTACAAAGCTACAAATACTAAATAAAGTACTAAAACCCAAGAAATGCTACAAAAAATCTCAGAATGATCCCTGAAAAGTCTATGAAATTTGCCACTGCACTCCTCTAACCTTACATTATTAGTTGAGACTTTCAAACTTGAGAATGACAACAATCTTTATGGGACTAAAACAGAAATAACCTTTCAAATTTAATACTAAATATTGTCATAGAAAAATGTTACCTCCATAGTGAGTCAAGAATCTCCCCTGCAATGATATGCTGGCGAAACAATAAAGGCACATCATCTGGAGTAACATATCCGTACCTACATAGTTCAGTTAATAACAATTCTGATCAGATTAATATATAAGATAAAGAAACAATGTTATAACGGTATTTCCCAAGTAATGGGAGTTATGTGGACAAAAAAAAGATATGTTAATAACCAGGAAAATCTCTTCCTTACAAGTGGCCTGTGCCTTCACCGTTGATGCTCGATCCAATGATAATGACATTTCCTGCATACTTATTCCCCCCAATGTGAGAGCAGGAGCTAATCAACACTTGGCCTTGGAGTCCATGTAATCGTGTCTCTTCCCTGAATCTACTGACCAAAACAGGTCCAAAAACCCCACACCTACGATCGTGTGATCCATGTGCGCACACGAAAACATATGAAGCTTTTAAGGATTCAGGATTGCCAGGAAGCCATTCTCCTTCCTTGACAAGAACTTCTTCAACAAATGTTTCAACATCAAAATGGGTTAATCTCCTGCAATTTCAACAAGATTACTACTGTTGATAAGGAAAACAAGAGAAAACATTTATATAGAAATTAGAAGTTGTGAAACAGAACTCAAACTATAAGTACTAACCTATATCTGATCATGTCAGGAAAGATTAATACATCTCCATTTGATGTTTCAGTCCCATCATGCCCCTCACATATTGTTAAGCAGGTCTAGCAAATGATGAACCCAAGACAATTAGCCATAGTCAGTATAATCTAAGGGGATTTCAGTTCACTTTTAACATTCACTTTCAGTGTAAGTTTTCATTAATAACTACACCAATGTAACTTTGTTTTTGTTCAATTTCCTGTTTCTAGAATCGTGAATGAAATGGAGAAAACAATGAATCAAAAATAGGAACCAGACAGAACAATTTTGTAAGACCTATTTGGATTGGTGAAAAACAATGAAATGGAATGACACTAAAGACCTATTTGGATAAAAAAAATTGCAAGTATTTATACAAAATGAAAATAATAAGGTAAAATACATTGAACTTCTCCATAAACTAGAATCAACTTACATGTATTGGCTTTCAGGGAAGCAAAATTAAGAAACTTAATTCAGTTATGAAAAAAGCCTATCGAAACATAGCCTTGATCCCATGATTTGGATATTTTAAAGCAAAATAAAGTCACTCCCATACAATACTTCTCCTTTTCTTTCCCAAATATGGGATGGGAGCCCTTCCCATTCCATTTCATCACTCTATCACAAAAAAAAAAAATCATTAAACAACAGAATGTTGACTTTGATTTCAATCTGTTTCCATTACTTTTCAACACACTTTATTTTATTCCTCTCACACTTGGACATACATTCATCCCTTCACAGTCCTAGGCAAAAAGAACAAATATAAAAAACACCAAACCCTTCTCAAGAACAAGAGTTCAACAAAAGAATAACAACCTTTACCATTTTCCTTCTCTCCCTGGCACCCAACACCCCATCCCAAAAAGAAAAGAAAGAAAAAACATTTTTAAACAAGAATGATGAGAGGAAAACAAAAACTAACCTCTTTCTTAATGTGAGGCTTTCTTGCATTGATGGCCGCGTGGAGCAACCTGGGCAAGCGATCAAACTCCGCAGCCTCAATGCGCGGCGGCCACACGGCGGGGTTCTTGTAGCACAGGAACACGTGCCGGCGGTAGAAGAAATCCGATGAGGAGGCGTTGCTGCTACTACCCATCTTCGTCAAAATGCTAAAGTTTGAATCTTTTGTGACAAAAAACGAAAATGACGGCGAGGGAGTGAATGAGTGAGTGTGGAAGTGATTGCAACTTGCAAGATTGTGCACTGTGAGTGTCTGTGCAAAGCTTTCTCTTTGGTGATGTTATGTTTTTGGTAGAGAAGTTATCTTCCTGTGAGGTAGGGTGTACTCTCCTTATAGTGAAACTGGTTTTGTAGATTTGTTGTTTTATTTTATAGAAAAAGGTGTGACTGATTAGATTCTTCAATGTATAAAAAAAGGACAATAACTACATTCTTTTTCAAATTTTATATTTATTATTAAAATTATTTTAAAGATTCATGAAATTATATGTTTTAGTAACTTGTTATATGAATGAAAGTCTTTATGTTTTTAAAATACACTGATTTATATATTAAAAATATTTAATATATTTTAAAATATTAAATTTAATGCAACTTATAAACATAATAGAGATACCAACAAATAGAAAATTCAAATTCAAACCACCTCCAAACTTGCTAGAGAGGGATGAAAATAAATAAACCTAATATAATTTTTAAATTTTACTTTCATTTGTTATCAAAATAACCTAATTTTAAATGTATTGATTACATTAACTATTTAAAGTAGATAAAAAAAAACTGTTAACATGATAAAATTTACTTGACTCTTTCAATAATTATAAAATTTTGTTTGAATGAATAAAGGATTATGCACTTGTGCTTGAGATAAACATATATTCCAAAAGTTATCATATGACATTATTTTTAATCATCTTGTTTATCTATATGGTAATAATATTGATACTAATACATATTGAAGACATTATTCTCTTTAACTTAACAACTTAATCTTATATTATAATTTATTTTCTTTCTGTCAAAAAACTATAATTTTTAACAGTAGTCTAATATTAATTATAAAATTCACAAATGAATTCAAACTTACCATTTTAAATTATTAAACAAAACTTTTTCTATTATTAATTATCTTCAATTTATATTTTAAAATCCAAGAGAATATGTTATTGTCTAATTAAACTTCAAAATTAATTATTTTAATTTAATTTTTAAAATATGCTATTGTTATCCCTTAAAGTTAATAAAAATAATCCATTTTATAAATTTAAATAAATTATTAATATTTAAAAATTTAGGAAATAATATCTCAAAGAAATATAGTTTTAGGATTAAATTGAACATTTATTATTTTTCATCCATGACTCCTATTTGATGTTGCAAGTCAAATCTCTATAATTAAATGCCTATAATTAATTATATATTTTCCTTTATTTTATTATTATATTTGAACTCCTTTAAATTAAATTTAATATTTTAATGGTTGTTTGAAATGATTAAAGAAACTGAAAGAGACTGAAAAAAAAAAAGTAGGCATAAGATTTTCAAATCTAAATCTGGTGTCAATTGGGATGAAGAAGTTCAAGTTGCAGTTTCCTTTACAAAACTTTGAAAAATAAAAAATATCAAAGTAATTAATTATATATCTATGATGATAAATCATTTTTATTTAACTTTTAATTTCCCTGTATTTTCCACTAATCAATTATGACTATCTTTCCTTTTTTCAGATAGACACTTTGTCCCTCTTTATTCCTTCTTTTTCTACTAAATGAAATTGAAAGAAGATAAGAAATAAATTGATTTTTATAAATTAATAAAGTAATGTGTATGCTATAGTCTCATCATGTTCCTCTCTGATTGTTAGTGTAACTTGATTTTTTATTTATTTAGGAGTACTTTAGTTTAAAAATAACCATATTGTGTTTAGGGTTTAAATCCTAAACCATTATAAAACCTAAAATTGAACTATCATTATTTTTAATTTATGTTTTGTAATGTATGTTTAAATTTTATCAAAATTATTTTTAAAGCAGGGCATTTTGATTTTTATTCTTGCATGTAGGTTGTACTGAAATTATGTTTATATTTTTAAAACTATATTTACTTTTAAATTAAATACTTATATTAGATTTTTTATTTTATAATTTTTATTTTTACCTTTAAATTAGAGTTTAATTTAAAAAAGTCAAGCCTTCGGTGCTGCTGATATAACTGGAACATATTACCAATTTTTTTTTTCTTAAATATTTTATGAAGATAAAGATTATTTTTTTCATTAAATAGAAGTGAAACTATGTTATAAATATGCTTGCAGAACCATATGATTATCTTTTTAATTTTTTATATTGATAAGTCTCTCTCATACCTATTTACATATCAACCACATCCTATTAGTTAAAATATAATAAAAATAATTTTTTAAACAGGCATCCTAAATTTATATGGATGTATAGTATATTTGGTGAACATTTTGTTAATTAGAATTGTGAGAATTAAAAATATTATTGATATTATCAATAAAAATTTATTAATAAATTTGTATTTGTTGGTAAAAATGTTATGATTAATGAATTTTATTTATGAATTTAATATTATTGATAATTATCCATAAATTTATTGATAACAAAATTAATGATTAATTTAATACTGACAGATTAAATAATAAATCTATTATCAAATTATCTGAGTGAACTTCCATTAATATTATAATTATAATAATAAAAGTTATAATAATAATATTAATAATAATCATAACCATAATAATGATAAATATAATAGTTGTAATAATAATATTAATAATAAGAGTTATAATAATAATTATACTAGTAATAATATTGTTAATAATAAAACTAATTATAATATGACAAAAAATATTTTTTACTACATAACCTCAAATAATTATAGTTAGATTTAAAACCTTTAAAATAATTAACAAAATTTAGAAATATTGGTTTACATAATAAAACATATTTACTCTGTTTTCATTATTATTTAAAATTTTGTTACAAAAATTGAAATTTCTTAACTGAGTTTAACTTAGAAAGATTTGGTTTACACAATAAAACATATTTATTATGTTTTCATTATTATTTTAAATTTTCTTAACTGAATAGGATGAATATTTTACAAATTTTAAGAGACATACTATGTAACATTATCTAAATTTTAACATAGCAATCATATCAGGATCATGATTTGGATTAAGAAGAATCAAATGATAGTAATTAAGAATCAAATGATAGTAAAGAAGAAAAACTAAATGTCTGAAACTCAATGAATTAATTAATGGACTTTGACCAAACTTGCACTCAAATTTTGAAAATGATGGTAAAGGAATAAGTTAGAGTTTTGTCTTGAAAAGGTGGGGAAAGAAGAATGACTGGAAAATATATATTGAAAAAGTGAGATTGAAGTTTTCTTATTAAGTTTCTGATTAAGATAAGTATCTTTTAATATTAAGAGTTATATATTTTATAATTTTGTGAAATGTTTATGATTAATAGATTAAAACTTGTTGGAGCTAGTGAAGATCTTCTAAATTTGATGAAGAAATTCCTTAAAGACACTAGATTCTAGGTTTGAGATAGTTCTTACTTGGTTTAGGTCTCTCATGCATTAGTTTGTGTCAATCTGTCAATTGCTTGCTTTGTTCTTAGAGTGAAAATATCATTTTAAAAACATTTTAGAAAAGTAAGTGCTCTAGATCCAAATTCAACATGTTAAATTTCAAAATCAACCTGTTAAATTTTTGACAGTTTTGGGCTGACGCGTTTTTAAAGCCTAGCAGCGCATGTTTTGGCACAGGACTTCAAATTGAATTAGCTTTTCACTGAGTTTGAAAAAGATTTGGAGAGAGTTTCTTGGAGTGAAAACCCATTGTGAGAAAGAATTACAATTGTTTTCTAAACTTATCAAAATTTCTCATACTTGAAGAAGAGTTTTGCTTGGATTTGATTGATTTGCGTGGCAACTACATTCTTGCGAAGATAAGTGTTCTTCTTTGATGCTTGTGATTGTGTTTGGCTGCTGCATTTGTGAATTTTTGAATTGTATTGTGTTCTTGGTTAGTTTATTGGTTGGGTATTGTTTAAAAAGTGTGATTAGGCATTGCAATTGAGAGAAACTTGTAATTCAATTGTTGTATTGTTGTGTTTGCATTCAAATATGCAGTAGTGTACTGCATTTGCACTGTGTGTATCTTGTGTGGTGGGAAACTGTACAAGGAGTATCAGTCTAGTCTTGTAGGATTCAAGATTGGGTATTGTGAAAGGACTGGACGTAGTCCAAGTAGTTTGGTGAACTAGTATAAAAACATCTATGTAATTTTCTTCTCTCTTACTCTTTTAAATTTCGTATTACAGTTATACCAATTTGAATTCTGCCACTAAGAACAACATGTTGAATTCTGGACAGATTTACATTGTTTCTTTAATTGGTTAAAATCAATTTTAAAGTGTTGTAATTCTATACTTTACTTGTGCTTATTAACTTGGCTTATTAGTTATAGTGTTTTGGATTTGTGAGCTCATAGGATCTGTATTTTTGGATTGAAGTCTGTCTGCTGACTTGGTGCTCTACTGTTCAATATAGCAAATCTCTTTTATATAAATTTTGGTTTTGGGAATTCTTTGATTGAAATCTGTTTCTATATTGCTGAACTGTTCGAGTGAATTTTTCATTCTAAAAGTTCTCTCATAGCTAAGGAGAGCAACAAGTATAATGCTTTCAATATCTTGTTGATCAAAATTTCAAACTCACTAATCAAGTCAAACTTCATTTCAATTTAATGTGGTAAAACGAGGGGTTAAAGACATATTATAACAAAAATATAAATTAAGGTTATATTTGAAAACAAACATATAATTAGAAAAAAAAAATTAACTTTGAACATATATTTAGTGAATCTGATTTTAGATTGTTAAGTCTCCTGATTTGAATTAAGTGCATTAACTGCAGAATTCTGATTGGGTTGTTTGCCGAAAAATTCATTCTGTCTGAGTATTTGTTCAAAGTAGAAAATTTGCATTATAAGTGTGACCATTGCTGCATCATTCTTTTGGTAATCTGGTGACATATTGATACATATTTGATTAATTATTACTTGATCATATTACTTTGGTTAGAGACATTCTTGATTTGTGCAAAATTCAGATTTATAGAATCTGTTTTTTTTTTTTTTAATATTCCTACATTGATTTTAACCTGTTGAAATATGTTTTTAACAGGTTGTTTTCTGATACTGGTTGAAAATTAACTAAGTGCTGAAAAGGATTTTCATGTTTTTTAGATTTAACCGGTTAATAATAATTTTTCAGAAATGTCAGAATTGTTTTAACAAGCTGTTTGTTTTACTGGACTAAATATACATAGTCATATTTTAACTTGTTGTTTGTGCTTTTAACTTGTTATGCTGTGTGTTCTGTAATCATAGTTTAATAAAAATACTTATTCAAATTTTCAAGTTTTCAAAAATTTTAAATTGTTCAATTCACTCCTTTTGAACATTGACCCTTATTATTAAAAAAATTAATATTTTATTATTATTTTATTTATATAGGTGTATATTTTGTTTAGTATTAATTATAAATATATTTGCATTCATATATATATATATATATATATATATAATTATAAGTTTAAAAATCACATACTTACCCATAAATAATCAAAGTGAATAAGTGATTAAATAATCAATTTTTCTAATTTAAATTACATTTTCATTCTTAAAAACGGATTTCAAGTTAGATATTTGTTCTAAAAAAATTGTTAAAAAAATAAATTCTGATTTATAAATAAAAAAACTCTCTTATGTAACCTATTTATTGGTTATGATAAATAATTATGAGTTGAGATTATTATTATTATATATTAAATGAAATTCTATATTTTTTAAATGACCTAATACTTTACTATGTATTAAATTATATTATTGTATCAATATATAATTCAAGTCAGGAATAATTAACAATAACATAACTAACTATATAGATAGAAATGGATTAGAATATAATTGAAACATAGAACATAAATTAAAGGAGAAAATGTGAAAAATACTTAGTTATAAGTGTATTTGCATTTAACTTTATATATTCAAATGCTTCATGTTATTCATATTTCCATATAATGTTATTTGTGTTTTTGAGTTTCTAACTAACTTTAGATTGAAAGAAGAAGAAAAGATTATATATTCAAATGCTTCATGTTATTCATATTTCCATATAATGTTATTTGTGTTTTTGAGTTTCTAACTAACTTTAGATTGAAAGAAGAAAAAAAGATGAAAGAGTGAGTAGGGACTACACACAAAGTCCGCATGTTCATTCAATAAATACAAATATTATAATACCTAACCATTCATACATATCTCCCTTCAGCAAATCAAAATAAAAAATATTCTAAAATTCAATTATATTCTATGTATAAATATCACTAAAGAGCATATAATATATTCGATAATTAATCTTAATACTCTCACTATCATACAACATTTACAATGAAGGTAACCATTAATGTAAAATAATATATATATATATATATATATATATATATAATAGTAATGAAAAGTTAGTGAATAAGACATCGCACATTGACAAAAAATTAAATAAATAGACACTCTATTGTATATTTTATGATAATATATGTATTTTAAATATATAGAATTAAAATTAACATAAGCATTATTAAATTTAATTTATTAAAAGAAAATAATATTAAAAGATGTGACCACAAAAACTTTGCTAATAAATAAGAGAAAAGATAATATTTTAGCTTATTTATCTACTTTCAACTCTTTTTTTATCATATAGTTATTTATTGTTCTTGAAAAAACACATTTTTATTTATTTTAGACTTATTTTATATTTTTTTGAAATAATAATAATAATAATAATAATAAAATAGTAATAATTAATTATTTTTATATTATTAGAAGCACATGTTCAAAATAAATAAGAGAAAATAGTTAAACTAAAATATAATTATTAATATTCATTTATTAAAATGTAGAAATAAAAATTTGTAACATACAAATAATGTTTGGAAGGTTATCATTCTCATTATTGGAGTGATTTTTGTTACTAAACTAAATCACTTTTTATAAGGTTAAGTTCTATATCTAATTAATGTTAATATATTTTTCTCTAACAATATCATTTATTATTATTTTCTAATATATGTTTATTATCTTATTAATCTTCATTTTCTTATTTAGAGACCAATTATTATTTTTTTCAAATATATATGTTTATTATTTTATTAATTTCATTTTTGTAGTGGGAGACCACTAAAAAGCTATATAAGCACATTACCACTCAAGGAGTAACATGCATTTCTTAATACATTTATTTTATATTATAAATATAATTTATTAATTTGATTATTAATTTTTTTCATATAAACATTCATTTCATACTTAAACAATTTATCTGGGAAGCTAGTTTCTTAGAAATGATAGTTGTAAAGTTTTCACACCCTTTAAAGACTTATATTTCCATTATAAAATATTATGTTTCTATGTATATATATTATTTCTATTATTTGGATTTAAACAAATTCTAATTCTTAATTCTAATACTAGCGGATAAAATGTTTTTAGAAACAAGTAAATTAAAATTCATTTAAATTTTTCTTTTTTTATGTTATCTTTGATATTTTATTTTTGTAACATACTTGATGAATACATATTTAATGTCCATAATGGAACCTTCACAAAATATTTTTTTAACTACATGAATAAAAGATTTTTTACTCTCTTCATCCAATATAAAAATAAAAGAAAAAATTACTTTTTTTTATTATCAATATAAAATATTGTATATTATTAATTGATAAAAAATATATTATATAACCTTTAATTTAATTATAATGAATATTAACAAAATTGTTATACATAGCCATGTAAAAAAATATTTTAAATATTTTTTTAAACTGCCTACAAATTAACTTTTTTTTTGTGTAACTAATAGTTATATTTTTTTGTCTAATAATTATATTCATGTAATGCAAAACGAATTCTAAATCATTCTTATTTATTTTTATGGGATAAAACATGCTTTTATTTTTTTAGTCACCTTTAATTCATTTAAATAATAATGTATTTATTAAAATGTGTCATGGTTACTTTTTTATTAAATAAGTGAAATATTAACAAAATTAGAAGTATAATAAACATTTACAATAATATATGTTTTTATTCTTCTTAATTATAGGATTTCACTTTGTTCTCTAAAATATTTTGTTCATTTCTTGTCAGGTAAAACTAAACTGTATCAAATTTGGTTTGAGTTGGTATCTTTATTAAGGTAATATCCCTAGGTGACAACCAATTTAACATGTATAAGTAGAGTAAACTAATGAATATTATGGTTAATCAACAATGTAAATAGAGTGAAAGCAAGTTCTTATAGTTCCTATGTCACCACCATAAAATGTCACAATGATCTTCAAATTTTACATTTTAACATTCATATTAGTTGAACAAGTATAATCTCTTCTAAATGTTAACATCATTGCAAACTTTACATTTTTAATAAAGCATTTTTCATAATCAGAATTTGTTGAGTTAATATTCGTATAACTAATCATTCAGTATATCAATCAATAAAATTGAACAGGTTAGGGAGAAAAAAAAAATGGACATGTAGCATTTAAACCTTCATTATATCAATCAATATATCTTTTATTATTTTTGTCTAAACTATTATTTGGATATTAAAGCACAATTTCCTGCTAACTTCATGTTTTTAAAAGATAGAATATGAAGAATATTATGTTTGTCATATACTATTGTTGTAAAAACGTTTTATTTTTTAGTTTTACTAAATTATTGAATTTTATAATAACTATTTTAATAAACCATATTAAAACCATTTTTTATTGATTGACTTTGAGGAAAAATTACACATGAAAACAAACGAAAAACTAAACCATAAAAAAAATTGGTACAACACATAGGAATCTACATGGTTCAACTTCTATTCTATTACCTACAATAATGGAAATGCTCTAGAAATATCATAAAACACCTTATTTTTCTTAGATTTTGATTAGGATGCTACATATTTTTCTCAGGACTGTGTAATGGTAGGTGGTCTAATTATTATTTACAAAGTGGGTGCCATCTTGGTGTGTGTAGCAGAGAAATTAAAGAAAATTGTTGTGTTATATACAAAAATTAGTTAATGTTAAGTGGTGGAAAATGCCTAAAGCTTAGGTTTTGTTTGTTGCTTGAGTTATTTATGACAAGCCTCAGAAAGTGATGCTATTGAAGGATTGGGTAAAAAATGCTTAGTTTTACTTTTTGTGGAAAATTGAATGGAGGGAATGTAAAGTAACTCTTTGATTTTTGGTTGAAGAGTACATTAATCACCATGATTTTAGAGATGTTGCATGAAACTCTTCAAGTACGCTTGATACTATTTCAGAAAAGAGAAAAATATGCATGTTTATATTTATATTTAACTTATTTCTATTTTTTTCCACATTTCTTATAATGTAAAATTACTATTTTGGATTCATCATTTCGACAGACAAATTTTTTAGTTTAATAATATATTTTTCAAGATGTGAATAAAAATATTGTTTTTTTCACTTATATTTTATTTTTTTACAAAATTAATATAGATGAAGGCTTCCAGATAAAGATATTAAATGAGATTGTCATGTATTCAAGTGTAAATGATTGATTGATATGGAGCATATTATATCTTATAATGTATTAAATAATAAATATAGGCTATAAGATTACAGTGACACCTCCTTTATAATGAAAGAAGAGGTAAATATCATTGACATGTTGTGCCTAATGGTTAATATTTAATATATGTTACTATTGATATCAGATAAAACAATTAGATAGTGAAAGAGGCCAAAAGACATCAACAATTATAAACATTATGCATTATGTCAAATCAAAGGACATAAAATGCTAACAATAAAAACAACAACTATAGGTTTAATAAACACCAAATACTTCAATAAAGCTACATAAAAATGCTCATATACTTTTATGTCTCAGTCTCTTCATGTACAAAACCTATTTTTTTAGCTCTCCTTACTAGCATGAGGGTTATGTGTATTCCTTTCCACAGAAAAATACCCTCAATAACATAGTCTTCCATAGCCTTCGTCAACCATAAACTAAAGATGGTAGATCAATTTGTTCTAGTGATCATGCCAATTTTAATGGAAAATTCTTGTATTGATTGGGTATGGGGAATACTTAATTTTTTTAAATTAGGTACGAAAATGAATATTTATATATCTCTCCCATCTTTATACTCGTCCCAATACTTATCATTGTTCTCATTTTAAATTACGAAAACACCTTTAATTTATTATATATCCTAAAAAAAATATATTAAATTTTCTTTAGTCTTTAGTTCATAACTTATTTCTAAGTCATACATTTGATTATTTTTACTTTTTTTGAAATTATTTTACACTTATTCAATTGTTATTTGATATTCTCATTTGATATTTATAATTTCTTTCTTGATATTTTACATTAAAAAAAATTCTATCATTTTGACATTTGATAATATCATTTTTTTCTTTGTTGTGATTTTTATTTTTTTATAAAAAATTATTTAGTTAATATTTAGGATTGTAAAGAGATGGGTATTTGCACAGACATAGAGATGAAACAAAAAAATTCATACTCATTGTGTGTGGATGGGGATAAGAGTAGAAGTAAAGATCAATTTTTACTTTGGGATAAGATAGTAAACCCACATTGGTCCCACCCCATTACTATCCCTAATATCAACTCCGTCCCCAAAATCCTAATACATATTCTATAAAATAAATTACATTAAAATTATATTAAACATGTAAATAATAAATGACAAGTTCTTACCACAACAAGATACTTTATTTCACTATCATCTTCATCCTGCCACCTTGAACATTTGTGTGTGCTTCTAATGGTATCACTACCAATGGAATGATATATGGTTACGAGACACAACAAAATCAATCCATATATCTTAGAATGCAAGATCTGATATGAAAGACCACAACCACATCTTGCACAACAAACTCTTGAAAACATAACCACCAACAACCTACTTTTGTTGTTGATGATTTTCCATCTCTAATTATAGAAAGATGATGTAGTATAATCTACTTATATCCATATTGTTGTAGACAGGTTCAGACAAGTGCAACTATCTCCATGTGCCCAACTTAATATACTTTTGAAACAACAAGATTTATTTAAATGAGTGAACCTCTTTGTGATCGTTGTATGGGGTAAATCAGATGATGACGAATATAATATTATCTAATTAAAATTAGACTATTCCAAACACAAATAGTCCTTCAACTTTATATCTCATTTAGAAACTACCTGTTTCAAGCCTATGGTTGGAAAGTACTCATAAATCCACACCTCTATGGTATCATGTTTAAGAAATTCAATGTAGTATACTATATGTTGACAAATGTAATCATGTTTCATATAGTAAAACATCCGTAAAAATTAACATACAACAAAGTTGCATACCATGCGAGTTTATTCATGTTTGTATAGCTAGTATCACCTAATTACTCATACATATGGGTTAGTGCAACTACCGTCCAATCATATCCTCCAATCAGGCGTAATTTATAAACAATCCCTTGTATGACACTAACTGAGGTGTCATTTTTATATGCAAAAATGATGTAACTCACCAAGTGAAACAAATAAGCTTATGTAGTAATAATCCATTACTTGTTACTACATAAACCTCTCTTAGCCAGTTTAAATGCACGTGACCACCCCTAACTACCACAACACAATCAATATGGAATGTCCCTACTAACAACTTCGTCACCCAATTATGTCTACAGTTACATAAATATACAATTGACCCATTATAAATAAGTGCAACAAGTTAAATATATAAAGTATGATGATCATCTTAGCTATGAATAAAAGAAGAATTTGTATCACTATCTCACCCCTCAACAAAGATAAAACTTATTCATTTGTATCATGCATAACTTTTATATGTTTATTTGGAAGTCCTACCCTATTCATTTTCTTATTATATTTTCTTATTATAAGATAAGAACTTTAGTTTTTCTTATTATAAGATAAGAACTTTAATTTGCCATGATCCTATAAAAGTCAATAAATACCAGTTTAATATTTAAAATTCATAACTTTATATAACATAATATATGTCAATATAACTATTTACTACTTCATCTCATAGCTGACGAGCTATATGTCCCTCACAATTAGGGAATGATGACGTATTCATTGACCCTCTTGGATTGCCATCATCCTCTTTATAAGACTCAGACTACAATGTTATCTCTTTGCTTGATAATCTTCACTAATATCACTAAAACCTCCATTTTCTTCGTTCTATAGAACCATCTCTTCTAATTTTAACCAAATTATCAGCAAATACACCAAGAAAAGTAAGAATATAAAACTATTAAACACCTAATACAAAGCAACCATTAAAAACTTCAAAACCCAATTCATAACTATATTCCAAAATGTATATTTCAGAAAGGTTATTCTGAAACACCTTTTCAGAATATTCATTTTAGAATACATTCTCGGATAGTGTGTTCCAAAACATATCATGTAATAGACATTTTAAAATGGTCATTCCAAAACACCTTTCTAATAGAACACTTTTCCATATAATACTTTCTGAAACATGTTTCTAGAATTGTGTTTATGGATTCATGTTCTGGAATGGACGTTTTAGAGAGTTCGTTTAAAAAATAACCATTCCAATACGTATTTTGTTATCCACCCTTTCCTTGAGAATTCCAAAATACTCATTCTGAAAAGTTTAGAAAAAGGTTACCTACAGTGGCGGTGACAAACTTCATGGCGAAGAAGACAACCTGGTGCTTTTCTATGGCAAAGAAGACAACCTGGTGCTTTTCTATGGCAAAGAAGCGATGAAGGAGAAGGGAGAAAAGGTAGACTTATTGTATGAAACCCGTAAGGGCATTTCTGACCTTTTGCATAACCTACGGGAATGCAGTTAGCAAACAACGGGTGCAGGAAGCAAAAGCCCAACTGAAATGAAGTATAGTGTTTACGAATAAAAAATAATTAAACGTGAATTATAGAAAAAATCTACTAACAATCACGTTAAACTTGCTCTCACGATGTTAAAACTTGGAGTAAAAAGAATTGCTTAAAAAAAATGTCAATAAACTTATTTGCTAATTTTTTCCATATTGGGACAAAAAATAAACAATTTACCAACAGCAAAAAAAGAAACATATCTTTATCTTACTTTTGGTTGCACTTGCATTATCATTTCCAAGAACTGTAACCAAACTATTCACATTACACAATAATTTACTTCAAATATAGTTCAAACTACTACCAGACATGAAAGCTTAGTATTAACAGAAAAAGAAAAAAACCAATAGATTTTAATCTTACTTCTGGTTCCATTTACATTATGCATCTGCAAATTTATCACCAAACTATAAACACTACACAACCCTTTCCTTCAAACCGACTACAACGACAAAATCTGATCAAATTCCTCAACTACACACAAATAAATGTTTCTCTCACATTCAAGAGCTGCACAAACTGCTACACATTACATATTTCATAGAGGGTTCTCACCAGGCAGATAAGAAGGAGAGCCACCCTCAACCTGGTTTTTCTTCCTATGGAAGATGCCACTAATATTAGGCAAGAGGGTCTTTTTTGAAACTGAAACCTTCTCCTTTTCAAACTTCCTCACCTCCACTGTTGTATGAGGAGGATTCTGCTTTTGAATCCTGTAGTGCTGAGGAGATGATTCTGTTGACACCTGTGTTTCAGCCAAAATTCGGGATGCGGCTTCTGCGGCCTTTTTCTGCTCTCTCTCACGCCATCTTCGGAGTTCACTCTCCACTGCCTTTTTTGCTGCTTCAGCCATTTCAGCCTTTTTCAGAGCCTCTTGTGTTGCAGCCTTGATATCCTCAATCTCCTTCTGAGTTGTCTCTAACCTTTTGAGAGCCTCATTTTCACTAGCCTTCACAGCTTCAACCTGTGCCTTGGCAGCAGCCACTTTCATGTCTGCTAATTTGTCAGACTCCTCAACTTTATGGCTTAACGAGTCAAACTCCTCTTTTGAGATTGTAATCACAGCACCAGATTCAGATGTGGATGCACGAGCAGCAGTAGTTCTTTCTGTTAACACTGTAATCTGATCGAGAGCTCTTTTCTCGGCTGCCTTTGCTGCTTCTGCTTCTTCCAGTGCCACTTTAAGCTTTTTCTCTGCTTCTGCTAATGCAAGTACGGTAACTTCAGCTTCCTTCTTCAAATCTGCTGTTTTTTTCTTCATATCGTCTGCTTCCCGCCTTGCATTTTCAGTTTCAGATGTCAGCTGGCTAAGCGTCAACATCATTTCCTCAGATACACCTCTAACTTTAGATTCTTCTGACATGCAGGCTTCAAGCTCAGACTTGCTTTTGCGGAGCTTGACATGCAGATTCCCAACAATGGATTCAGTTTCAGATTCCTTCTCCTTCAACTCAGAATGTTCTTTCTTTACATTCTCCAGTTCCACCTTGAGAGATTCCACTAAGCTTTTAAGAGAGCTTTCCTCATCTGCTACTTTCTGAAGTGATTCCTTAGCATCATCAAGCTCCAAAGTGACACTTTTCACAGAGTCCAAGTCCGATGTCCTTTTATTTTCCATTTCCTTTTGCAGAGCCCCAATTTCACTCATTCTCTCCTCCAGCTGCATTTCAAGATTCTTGGAAAGCTCAGGACTGAATTCCTTCTTTAAAGCAAGCAGTTTCATTTCAGATTGTTCCAGGGTAGCTTTATAGGATTGTCTTAGAACATCTTTCTCAGCCAAAATCATTGCTTGTTGTTGATGTGCTACGATAGATGCAAGCTTTGCTTGCTCAATTGACTCCTTTACAGATAAAATTTCTTTAGAAAGCTCAGATGCTCTTTCTGTGTTTTCCTTCAATGCATCTCCAGCTTCTGCTGCTTGCTTGAAAGCAGACTTTCTTGCATCCAAGGATGAATCATACTCTTGTCGAGTCTTGCTCAATACTTGCTTTGCTGCATCAAGTTCTGTCATGACAGATGCATACCTTTTTACTGCAGAATCCAATTCTTCCTTCCAAGCACCATCTGTCACGTCAGGGATACCATACTTTTCTTCTGCAAGTTGTTTTGCCTGACTCTTTGCAGCTTCGGTAGTCTTGATTGCAAACTCCCTAGAATCACCAATAACTTTTATCTTCTGTGTCAGATCCTCAACTGTCCTTTTAGCCCTTTCAAGCTCCACAAGAGCTTGAGCCTTGGTAGTTTCAGCATTCTTTACTTGTTCCCTTAACTTGTTCAGCTCTTTTTGGGCTACATGAAGTTGTGTCTCCTTGGCCAATACTCTCTAGTGAAAGAACAAACTTGTAAATTGCAAATTGAAAAGGACAGAATTCAATGAAATCTAATCTTGAAAGAAGGAGATAGAAACTTATTATTGGATAACCTAATTTAGTGGTCAGAAGTTAGATCAGCTGGTGTTGTGTAGCTAGAACATAGTGGTGTACAACTAAAACAGATTGCCATGGTAATTGACTATCTAAAATGGGGAATATAGATTTGCATAATGTTACATAGAAAATGAAATGTTGCCCTTGGGTATATTGAAACTTATACAATTCATTCTTGCACAAGAGATGCCATCTTAAATGATAAACACAACATCTTCCTGTATTCAGATCTTTAAAAAAAAACTGGACAAAAGCTTATAATTTTGTAGTGTACTTTTAATATCTTTCAACCATTAACATTGTTGAGAAACCTGGAATTCTTGTTTCAGATTCCCATATGTTATATATATGTGTACACAAATTTTCAGTAGAACCATTTTAGGAACCTGATTTATCCACCAAACCATTTATGTAGTCAAGCTGAGAATAATCATTGTTTAAATAAAGCTAAACTATTGAAAATGCTATCAGAAAACTCAAAGTAGTTAAAACTGAAAGGTGTTAACACTCTCAAAACAAAAGGTTTGTAAAAAGAAGCACAGGGTCTTCACTTTTCAGGGGGAAAAAGTGAGTAGAAAAAGGGAAATTCAATGACTTAATATATTCTAAATTTTGAAAGTCTACTGTTAGACACGTGAACATAAGGATGACACCATGAAGAGTATTGAGAATGGGGTAAGCAGCCACTTCAGTTCCTGAAAGTGGGAGGCACTGTCATATTAGTCCTGAAAGAAAATGTTAAATAAGTCCCTAAATTTAACAATCTAAAGTCATTTTAGTTCTTAAATATATTTAATTTTATCACTTTAATAACACAATTTTTTGAATTTTGGCCAAATATGATTGTCGATTTCACTTTTAAGAACTTTCTTTTCATTTCATTCAGTTCAGAGACTAATGTAACCACACCTTACAAGTTTAGGACCAAAGTGATCGTTTACACATTCACAATGTTCATTCTATCAAGCCACAGCATTACAGAACGATGATGGCACTGATAGAAGGAGATGAAGGATTTGAGGATGTGTGTATGCGTAAGGGGAAGAAATAGAGCGTTAAGCATGATATGAGTATGGTTTTGGGGCCTCTGGTCATAAAGGTTTGCTTACGTTCTATGACTTATTCCGTTCAAGTTTTTTTATAGAGAGAAAGAGGGAGGATACCCTTGTATGCAGAACTGAAACTTATACCATAGTTTTATCAGTGCAGAGAAAATTTCCAGAGGTGCTCAATAAAATTGGGTCTGCATTTTCAAGTCAATAAGGACAACTAGTCGGCATTGTTATAGAGTGAAGTCCCTCCTTGCAATGGAGAGAAACTCAGGACAATAAAATAGTGTAAAACTTTTAAGTAAACCGGGTAAATATCTGCTCCATCAAATGCATATAATCAATCTTTCATAATTCTTTTTCTCCTCTTATTAATTAAAGTGTTAAAAAGACTACCTTGAAAATCATACAATGTTTATGCAACACCATGCAACTCTCAATGTAACATGGTTGTGGTAGAGAACACATACAAGTACAAAAAGAACAACTACCTCAGCAGAATAAGGTTTTGCCTTCTTAATCATTGGTTTTTCACCAGAGAAAGCACCTTCACCAAATAGTGAGACAGCATCTTTAACAGACTGAAAAGGTGCGCTGGTGTCAATCTCTCCAACCTCAGGTTTTGGATTAGGAGACTCAGTAGCACTTTGCCGGATTTTTGCTACCATTGTGTCTTATAATATTAAGTAGTTTGAAACCAACCTGTTGCAAACAACAAGTTAGCAGAAAGATATTAAGATAAATGAGCTAGAAAATTATAAACGTCAAAAAAAAAAAAAAAAAAAAAAAAAAAAAAAAAAAAAAAAATAAAAAAAAAAAAAAAAAAAAAAAAAAAAAAATCCGTATTTTAAGAATTTCTAGTCACACAGACAAAAGAAGACCAGTAGAAAACCAAGTTAAAGAAGCAAAATTCCATATACCAAAAATCTATCACAACAACTTTGTGATGGGCACAAGATCATTCTCCACCAAGTGGAAAAAGTAAAAACTTAATGTTGTGCAGTGTCAAGAATCAAGAGACATGATAGAACCCTAAAATCAGTAATACAACCGGAACATGGGTATATTGAAACAGTAAGATTCCCTCTCAAAATACTTTTGAGTTTTGAACTGTCATTATCAATAGCTTATTTTGGATTAAACTCCAACAGCCTTCAAGATTCCAGAATACCTCCCAGTTCCATCGAATTAGAACCTTAAAAAAAAAAAAACATACTCCTCACATAACAACCAACTTTTATCCACACTAGAAACCCCTCAATGCATAAGTATAAACAAACCAAAGAATCAAGCATATTGCACAATGCATGTTAAGAGTCCATTCACAGAACCAAAATGAATTGAGGAGTATGCAGTGCAAATAGGCTCCACACACAAAATGCAAAGATTTCAGGCAATCCAATACATGCAAAAAAATACTACCGCAACACTTCAAAATCCACAATCAACTTTCTTTCCAGAGGGTTTTCCAGTCCAAACAACCCGCTTCAGAATAAAAAGACCAGAAAAAAAAAATTATCGAAAAATTATTTTCCAAAAACATGAACAGAAGTTTGTCCGACCTACACGGCAGACTGGAGAACATTGCAATTCAAAAGCCCCTCAAGTCGCTCAAAACGACCCGAAAAGGACAGAAAAACATCATCAACGCCGCAAACAGAGCACGAATCGAAACGACAGCCAACGAAACAAAAAAGCGACGAACGACAAAAACAAACGAAAAAACCGAAAGCAGCTTCTCCAAACAATTCAAAAAAACCCAGAATCGCAAAACCAACAAAGCCTCCACCTTCACAATATCCCAAATGAAATTCGCAAAAAAAAGCAAAAAAAGAAGAAATAAAACCTCACCTCCCACGGCCTCTTCACAAAGCTGACTCCGAAAATTTGGAAAAGTTCCGATATTGAATCCCTCCAGAGAGAGAAAGCGAAAGGTATTAGAGAGAGAAAGTGATGGGTGGGTTTGAAAAATCCGAAAGCTGTTCAAGACAAATTTTTTGTTTCAGCTGTAGTCAAGTTCAAAGAGATGAGAGTGCGGAATCCCGTGCACCCGTTCGCATTTTAAGACTCTCCCTTCTCCTCTCAGAGCGTTGTACCCCTGTTCTTTTTCGTGAAATGACTCTTTTGTCCTTGTGGCATGGCTCGAGGGTTCGCCACGTCATCGGTGGCACCGTCCAAGAAAACACCCTCAGGTGACGATGACCCCAATAGGACAACGAAAGAGATGGTGAGAGAAATAAACGTTTTAGACAGCAAAAAGGCAAATTATTTTTTCTTTTTTTTTTTTTCATTCCTTGTTTTTCTAATTTTGTCTCCAATAATTGAGAGAAAATAGATTAAAGTAGAAAAGAAAAAAAAAGTACAAGAAAATCAATCAAACAAAGCCTCAAATTCTTACACATGTTAATCTCACAAGTTTAATTTTTTTAACCTACATTTTGTGTGACATGTGATATCTTAATGTTAGGGTTATTAGGTAGTTGTTGGTGAAGTACTTGGAAGCATTTGTTTTGTAGTTTATAGTTTTTGTATTCTTTTTGAATTAGGGTTCTTTGGGTGCCGAAAGGTGAAACCTTACATGATAACATGATATTATACAATTCATACATCGCTTTCTGATCTCTGATGAAGCTATTTGTGGGGTTTGGATAGTGCCATATTGCCCTACAATTGGATTTTGTAGGACGTTAAACCCTATACTATTCTCACACTTCCTTTATTATTGTTGTTTCTTTCCCCCATCTCCTTATCATCATGAGCATGCCCTCAAAAAATAATTACTATGTCCCATCATTTTGTCATTATGGTTATTCCTTTGCCTTTTCTTTTTCTTAAATTGCTTTTGTTTATAAGTACCACTCCAAAAACATGTGCAGAGAAGAACAAAAGTCTCTCTTTTTATGCTGTAAAATACTATCTATCATCAAATGTTTTTTCATGCAAATGTTAATATTTGATAGAATAAAAAATTGTAAGTAAAAGGTGAAATTTAAAAGTAGAATAAAATTTTCACTAGTGTAATAATGTACGTTAGATACATTATTACCTGTGTTGAATTCTCCTACACTAGACTCAAGGCTTTTTTAGATCAATAATAGTATATTTTGATATATTTAGAGAATGACTTTGTTTTGAAGTATCATAACTTAATTACCACCACTTGTCTTTAATGTTAACTTTTATTCAATGTTTAAAACCGTGGGCCAACACGTGGGTTGGTTAGTAAGCCTATTCCTAGACAAATTCTTTCTTTGTTGTATCCTCTTTATGCATCTTCATAAAAAAAAAAAAAATTCAAATTACTCATCTCCAATGATCAAAATGACCTTGAGGTGTCATTTACAAAATAAAATGACAATCGGATGATACTCTATCCGGTTCATAAACTTTCAAATTGATAATGTCGTTATTCACCGTCGAATATCACTCAAATCATCAAATTAACCACTCAACTCTATAATACATTTTACAAATTCCTCATAAACATACAAAATTACTTACCTACAATTTTATTGAAACTTTAATTGAAAATTCCAAAAAAATAACCTCCTAGAACAGTGGTGGGTAAAAAAAATGTTTCGGGGACAAGGTTACGAAGATGAATGAATGAAAGATAATGCTGACTTTTTCAATTTTTAAGTAAGACTATATGAGTAATTTCATATTGACTATGGAGGTGTAGGAAGAGAGTATGGAAATGGAGGAAAAATTCAAATTCCTATATCGATTCTTAAAAATGTTTTCAAAAGATAATTACTTTATGTATTTTTATGATTTTTTTTCATGCACCTCCATGGATGGAGTGTGTAAAAAAAAATTATCTTGAGTAAAATTATATGCGTCACTTAATTTTATGTGATCTACCTAAAATAGCTCAATTTTATTGATTTTTTTAATTGTAGTTGTTATCTACTGTCACCATTATTAATTGTTGTGACTTACTATTGTAGGTGTTGTTATAAGTGATGAAGTTGTTTTACTATTATTGTAAGTGTTGTTATAAGTGATGAAGGTGTTGAAAAATCATATTTTGATTTATATTCTTTTGTATTTATGTTGTGGATGATACATTGGGTTACTTTGTATCGTAAAATTTGGGAAGTAACAATCCGCAATATTAATTTTAACTTATAAAAGTTAATTTAAAAAGAAATCTGTTCTAAATATTTTTATAGAGAACTAATCTAAATGTTGTTGTTAAGTTAACGAAAAGAATCTAACTTATCATATAATTCTTAAAATTTATTTTTAATGACTATGAATGTTATAAAACAGTATTAACAATTTTACTCTTGTAATTATATAGAAGAAAATTATTCTCATTTTTATATTAAAAATAAAAATGTTTTCATGTATAGTTTTTCATTCATTCTTCTGCTTTTTAAAATATTTTCTATGTGGTGTGTTGTGCTACAGCATTGTTTAGACCCTGTTAAATAAGTAGTGGAAGAAGCTAATTATTGTCTGAGCATAAATGAAATTGACAGATTTACATTTTGATTTCAACTTAAACATGTTAATTATTTTCCATTTTATTTTAAAATTTTAAATACAAAAATAAAAATAATGAGATAGTGATATTCACCATTTCCCATTCTAAAAAAATACTTAATTTTATTTTTCTATGTAACCTTCGCAATTTATTTTTCAAAATCAGTTTTACTTTTCTATCTTCCGCACAGTTTTACTTTTTCTCATTACGAATTTTGCACCACATGTAAAATGGTATTCGCCACTCACAAGTTAGTTTCTAAAGTACAAATATTTATTTCTTGATTAAAATATTCAAACAAACTTGCATAAAATAGTTTAAATAAAAAAATAAATAGCTTTATTATAGATTGGACATATAACTAACATGACTACATATTTCCATTAATAACAACCAAACCTGTGTAACTCACCTAACTAGACATATAACTTTTATAGATAGACACATGTACAGAAAGATACATATAAAAATTTATGTTTATATCTTAATCTCTACTAGTAAATACTAATTAGTAATAAACTAAAGCACTAATACATCAACTATATATTAACTATTTTTTAATCATTAATGATATTATACTGTGAATAATCAAATATTATAGACATAGTTTTTTATTATGTATTTATTATTTCATTTATTTTTCAACTAATTTGAGCGTTAAAATGTATTTGTAAATATGTTTATATTAAATATGAGTATATGGGACAAGATGTTATATATTAAACCTCCTTTTAGATGAGTGCATATAGAGTCTAATAACTTAAAATGGTCTTATATAACATGTTGCTTAATAGTAATATTTATTGGGTTAGATGTAGTTATATTTTTTTTCTTATCAATTGATGTACAAACAATTTTGTCTGTAAGTATATAGTTTAATTTACAAGTTCTTAAATGTTTCAAACTACCTCATAATTATCTTTTTTTTTCTTTATTTAAGAGTTTTTAGTTTACAAGTAAAAGTTGATGTACATTTCCACAACATAATTAAATAGAGATAACTTTTTTTTGTTATTTTTATTTAATGTTTTTTTTTCATCTCTAAAGAGATTTCAAATATATTTAATCTTTGTTCACAATTTTACTTGTACTGTCGTTTACATATTTAAACGGGACATGCTATGCTTGAAACCTAAACCTCTGTCAGGAAGATTTTTGATACAGGAGACAAACTGTATTTGCTTAAGCCACAAACCATTGGCTCTAATATCACTTGTTGGAAAAATCTGAAGAGGCAATACTGGGAAGATCAAACAAGAATAAGATAAGAGCCAAATTACATAAGAGAATAATGTCACATTCAACCCAAAACCTTAAGACATTAAGTTTGTTGATTTTTTTTTCGTATATTACTCAATTTTCTTTTTTCAATTTAATGACAAACTTAGACTCACACTTAAATACCTAATAACCTTCTTATTTTGTATATATTGTAGCATGGATTGATTGATTGTCATCAATGTGAATGATAATAAGAGTTCCTTACTTACATACATACACTAAACATATTACAAATCAATCCAATAACATATATATTGTCAAACTAACACTAAAGCATATAAAACTAAACATATTACAAATCAATCCAATAACATATACATTGTCAAACAAACACTAAAGCATATAAAACAAATATTTGTACGTGGAGAGACCCTAAACCTTAATTAACTCTCACAAAGTACCATGAAATTAAAAAAACTACATAATTAATTACATAAACAACTAAAATTAAAATAAAATAATATTTTAATCTCACCATAAAATTTTAAATAAAACATGATAATAACAATCAAAGGATCAATAAATGAAACTCACCTTAAGAACTGAATAGAAAACCAACCCAGTGCCCAAACCAATAACAAAATCACAACAAGCACAGCACAATCATCACTCTGTTAACAATAATAAATGGCAGAAATTCAATCTTAAAATCTTGCAAACGTTTAACCAAAAAATCTCACAATGCTTTTGTCTTCTATTTTCATAAAATAAGGTATTTTCCAATTCAAAAAGTGAGTGAAAAGACTACACATATTCATCTCAACTTATATACATATCACATCTCGCTCCCTCATTCATCAGACTAATCAAATATTTGTCATTTTATTTAAACAACATTAGAAAGTTCAAAAACACTAAAGAACTATATTAAAGATTTGTGAAAAATATTGAAACTAAAAACGATATTAAACTAATAAAAGATTACGGACAATACGACTCCATTAAATAAAATAAGAAGAAGATATATCACTAATTAGCGACACCATATAAGAAGAATATATATCACGATCTTATAAAATCACTGTAGGCTTTTTAAGAACAAATTAATTGAAATTTGGAACAATAATTTATCACATTCCAACTGTTCAAAATTATTTCTAAATAAAATAAAAAAACTACGAGTGTTTTGGTTCGAGTTTTTGCAGGTAAATAAAATGATTTAATGGTGATCCTCGATCGTCAAAGTTGAAACATTCTTTATGTCAATTTGCGGGTCTTATGGTTTGACCTTGCCATCACATAATTAATAATTAATAATACTATTGTGACAACTTAATTTTATTTTAGTAAATAAAATTTATTTTTAAAGAAAAAAGTGTATTTAATTAATTAATTAATAAAAATATGAAATAAATGTTTTTTAAAAATAAACCAGCGAGCTCCATCACCTTTGCTTCCGACGTCTTCAATAAATAATATTTGGGTGCTTTTATTGATGTTAAAGAGTATTTGGTGGGTGTTTTTGTTTGCATGAAACGCATATGGGTATTTCTGAGTGCACCTGTAAATAAAGTTTTGATTATGAATAAACACCATAATGCCTGAACCAGAATGTTTTATGTTTTAATAATGCTTTTGTTACTTAATATTTGACACCACTGTTTCACAAAACATTCTTCTTACAGCTATTTTTTTAATAAAATATTATAGTATAATAAAATATATATTTTTTAGTTGTAAAGTGAACTTAGAAGACGTGTATGTCAAAAGTATGGGCACTCTTTTTCTAGATAAAAGTTTTGACACTTTTTTTTTTTTTTTAACATGGTTATGTAATTCTTTTAATATTAAAGAGTTATTATTTCCTATGTGTATCATTATACCCATCATCTCATGTCTAGTGCTTATAATTTTAGATATCTATATAGCTGAACACGTCACTTTATATTTAATATCTAATTATTTAAAAATCAAATAAAATCATACGATTATATAAATAATTTTCAGTATGAATACACTATTTCATATTCAATGCAAGTTATTCTATATTTTATTCTGATCTTTACAAATTTTTTTTCGTCTAAATTCATACAACTTACACTATTTTTGTTTATTATACAATTTGTAAGAATATCAAAATATCTGATCGTACTATCTTAGTTAAACTATAAAAAATGTAAAAATTTAAAAAATATTAACACAAACAATTTTTTATTTTTTTTACAAAGAACTACTTGATTTTTCATATCTAGAATAAAGTCAATTATTGTCCGATCTAAATAATTTTTTTTTTTTACCAAATAAACATATTAAAAAATTACATTTTTTATGGTTAATTAAGGATAACCATCTCACCAAGACTTACTTATTTTTATTGTTAGAACTACACAATGAAAATTAAAAGATGATTTATGAATATATAATAATATATCTATTATTTTTTACTGGTATACATTCGTAATATTCCTTTTTATTTACTTAAAAAGAATTGACTTTTCTTGATATTTAAAAGTTGTAAAACTAGAAATAAAAGAAAGGGATAAAATGTTGTGAGACTTGTGTTATTTATTAGATTGTGTGAATAGCCATATTTATGTTTTTTTTTTTTTCTCACCTGCTTTTATTTTTTCAGTAATTTTAAAAATATATTATTAAAATAGAACTTTAGAAATAAAAAAAAAAACGTATTGATGATGTCATTCCTGATGATAAATGCTCATTTATCAGCTTGGTCATTTAAACAGCCACCCAATTCTGCTTTTTTATCCTTAAAAAATATGGCACACACAATAACAAAAAGTCAATAATGTACTAACCACGTTCAAATGTTCATTTGTTTATAATGGTTGCAAAATATGAATGCAATGCAATTAATAGCACAGAATAATAACAGTAGAACAAGACATACAGAAGTATCAGAGTTATGGAAATCATGCAGCACAATCCACTGTTTGAGACAAAGAAGAGCAGAGGAAGACTCATCTATAGGTCCTTTGCATTTTCATTATCTGTGTGCATATGCTTCATATGGATTTACAGATTGAGCCATATAATAGATGCAAAGGGTGAAGATGGCAAATGGGCATGGCTTGGTATGCTTGGTGCTGAACTGTGGTTTGGCTTTTACTGGATTCTCACTCAGGCCTTCAGATGGAACCTTGTGTTCAGACAACCCTTCAGAGACAGACTCACTCAGAGGTGCCACCTACTTATATTTAATTTATTTTTCATCACTTTCTAATTTTATAAATATTTCTGGTTGAGATTCTGTGTTGATCAAACTAATTAAACAATCTAGATGCACTCATTATTAGTAATATCAACATGAGATTTTATCTTATGATGATAGCAAGTTATGAGTTAAGAATGAACTAACAGTGCTATTGATGATGAATTAATCCTTAAGGATTGGTTTAAGGCTCATCAATTCTTAGAACTTATATGTTGGTCAAAAAAGAAAAGGCAATGAATATGTTGGTAACATTTTTTTGCTCACATATATATTTCATATGAACCATATATTAATTTTATGCTATATTACTCTCATTTCCCTTTTTAGCTTTCTTGCCAAATATAATAAAATCTATCAGGGTAATAGGTATGGCAAAGTTTCACATTGATATGATATGACACATAATTGGAAAATTTATGTGTTTTTTTGAACAGATATGAGAAAAAGTTGCCAGGAGTGGACATATTTGTGTGCACAGCAGACCCTGATATTGAGCCACCAATGATGGTGATTAATACAGTGCTATCTGTTATGGCTTATGACTATCCAACTGAGAAATTGAATGTGTATCTCTCTGATGATGCTGGATCTCAAATCACGTTCTATGCTCTACTGGAGGCATCAAACTTTGCAAGACATTGGATTCCATTTTGCAAAAGGTTCAAAGTGGAGCCAAGGTCACCAGCTGCATATTTTAAGAGTATAGTCTCATCAGGTTACTCTAGTGATTCTGATCAAGTCAAAGAGCTAACAGCTATCAAGGTACACAATTAGTTAATTATTCCATCTCAATTATTTAATTCATAGCAATTTAATGCAGATATAAAGTATTTATCTTAAGTCACAAGTCATGTAAACTCTTGAACCAAATTGAATTAGACATCCTTAATTGGACCACTAGTCAATTGATTATATGTGTCTGGTCTTATTTAATTTTTATATGACCATACATTGTAAAAAACTTGTATTTGTTCCTCTCTTCTTGAATATACACAACTTTTTCAGAGAAAATATACGTAAATTTTAATATGATCTCACTTATTTAAAATTTTTGAGGAAGGAAATAGTCACAATTTTCGTATGTATGAGAACTCAGCATTCATGAGAGGTGAAAATTCAACATGAATCATTGATCCATTTCAAGAGGCCACAGTCCTAGCCATTAATGGTTATGATTTTCAGAGTTTGATTCACAATATAAATTAGTTTGATTAGTTTATTATAGGTTGATCTCTTAAAAGAAGTTTATTTTCAGGTTAAATACATAAATTCTTTGAAAACTTTTGTTGCATGAATAAGATATAATTGTTATAGTCCTCTAAATTTAATGATGTAGAAATTGTACCACGAAATGGAAAGAAACATTGAAGATGCAACCAAGTTTGGTGAAGTACCCAAAGAAGCACGTCTAAAACATAAGGGATTTTCTCAGTGGGATTCATATTCTTCTCGACGTGACCATGACACAATTCTTGAAGTAAGTTAATCAACTTCAATTTATTTCTTAACACTGATGAATTCAAATAATTGAGTGCATTAGCTTTTGACATTTATCATCATCACACACCCCCTATTGCTCATGTTTTGTTTTTCTTAATAGATACTACTTCATGAAAAGGACCCTGAGAATTCAAAAGGTGTAGATGGATTCCTTTTACCAACTCTAGTGTATTTGGCTCGCGAGAAGAGACCCCAATACTTCTACAACTTCAAAGCTGGAGCTATGAATTCATTGGTATAAAATATATACAATTCTTTCATAGTGTTAGTTTATGTATTTTGATCAATCTTTCATCTGTATACTTGTGTAAATTTATGTAATTCTTTGGTATGAATGCATGCAGTTAAGGGTGTCTTCGAATATTAGTAACGGGAAAATTGTTCTAAATGTAGACTGTGACATGTACTCAAACAATTCAAAGTCTGTGAGAGATGCTCTCTGCTTTTTCATGGATGAAGAGAAAGGTCACAAAATTGCTTATGTGCAGTTCCCTCAGAGTTTTGAGAATGTCACTAAGAATGATTTATATGGGAGTAGTCTAATATCAATATCAGAGGTGAGTAATCTGTGGCATGATCAAGATACTCATTTTGGATATCTTGTATTAAAACAGTTTTAAGTGTCCTTTGTTCTGTCATGTTATGTTTAAACATCTGCATATAAATTTGTTCTAATGAAAGCAACTCCTTATTTTTGTTATTTGTGTTCAATTTTGTTTCAAAGACAAGTGCATCTCATATAAAACTACAGAGCCTAATTTTAAGCTATTATTGATGATGATCAATTAGTTATGCACCTTTTGTATGCACAATTAATTTGTTATGCAAAAATAGGTGGAGTTCCCTGGTGCAGACGGTTGTGGTGGTCCTTTGTATATAGGAAGTGGCTGCTTTCACAGGAGAGAGTCTCTTTGTGGATTGAAATTCAGTGATCAATATAGGAATGACTGGAATAACAGTGAAGATTATCAGTTTAAAGAAGCGAGCCTGAAGGAACTGCAAGAAGAATCAAAGACTCTTGCAAGTTGCACCTATGAGGAAAATACACTATGGGGAAAAGAGGTTCCTCTCCCTCTCTCTAACTCAAACAAACATATGCACTTCTTACAATGTTAACTTCTTTTTTAGCTTTCTCTTCTAAAAGTGTTTGTGGTCGATTTCTCTATATAATGTTGCTTCTTGCTGCAGATGGGTTTAAGGTATGGTTGTCCAGTAGAGGATGTGATAACAGGATTGGCTATTCAGTCCCAAGGATGGAAATCAGTGTACTATAATCCACCAAGAAAGGCTTTCTTAGGGTTAGCCCCAACAACCTTGCCTCAAACACTTGTTCAACACAAGAGATGGTCTGAAGGAGACTTGCAAATTTTGCTTTCTAAGTATAGCCCTGCATGGTATGGTTTTGGGAGGATTAGTTTGGCACACCAAATGGGATATAGTGTTTATTGCTTATGGGCACCTTGCTGTTTTGCAACACTATATTATTCTATCATCCCTTCATTGTACCTCCTTAAAGGCATTCCCTTGTTTCCAAAGGTAACAAACAATGGTCCTTCTTACATAAATTCATTTCACTTTATTTTTTCACACTTTGGGATATCAATATGCTGTGATTTGTAATGAGATGTTCACTTTGGCCCTTTGGGAATAGAAAAGGCAAAACAAAAGTGGAAAAACATGCCATTTTGTGATCATGCATGTGCTTTTTCTAAACAAATACATCATCATAATTGAGCATGCATGTGTTTAACTAATTGTTGGTGGATTTATCAGATGTCAAGTCCATGGTTCATACCTTTTGCATGGGTCATTGTTGGGGAAGCCACTTATAGTTTGTTGGAGTTTTTCTTCTCTGGGGGCACATTTCAAGGTTGGTGGAATGAGCAAAGGATATGGCTGTACAAGAGAACAAGCTCTTATCTATTTGCCTGCATTGACACCACCTTGAAGCTTTTTGGCTTCTCAGATTCAACTTTCATAATCACAGCTAAGGTTACTGAAGAAGAAGCTTCCAAACGGTATGAGAAGGAAATAATGGAGTTTGGAACCTCCTCTCCAATGCTCACTGTGTTAGCAACTCTTGCATTGCTCAATTTGTTCTGTTTTGTGAGTGTGTTGAAGGATGCAGTCCTAAAGGAAGGTGGCTTTGAAATTTGTGAGACAATGGTCTTGCAAGTTCTGTTGTGTGGATTTTTGGTTCTCATCAATTTGCCTATATACCAAGGACTTTTCTTAAGGAAGGACAATGGAAGATTGCATGGTTCTGCTGCCATCAAATCAATATTAGTAGCACTGTGTGTATTCATCTCCTTTTAGCTTTGCATTGCCACCCTATAGTGTTTTTATTTACACATTCAATTGGATTTGCCAACATTCCAAAATTTTGTTAGGAGTAAGAAATTCTTACTCATAAGATGAAATGTCTGTTTAGTCTCTGAAACACAAATCCATATAATAATGTTCATCAACATTGATTTGCAAAGGATTGAGTATTCCTCATTTCTCTTGATAGCTCATCTCACTTTGATGTGTTTAAACTTTTTTTTTTATATAAATAAATTGTATGAGTAAATTATTTATGGGCTTTTACTGTATATCAAATTGTATTTTTATCCATATTAAACTATTAATTTTCGAATTATTATTATTATTATTTTCCATTCCCAACTTGTAGAAGCTTATTCTTTAATACTTATACGTGTACTAAATAGTTTATTTTATACAAGGTGTAAATTAAAATATTTGCTTTGTCATTCCATTTGACACTTCTAATCAACATTGTCCTTTGATAACCTATGAAGTTATTAAAGGTTAGTATGTTTACCAATCAAATTTAAATCATGTATTTTTTTTTTTAATTTAAGATATTAAAGTAACAATGTATATTGGCCATCTACCAAGTCATTAAAAGGTTAATATCTTTATTAATTAAATGATGTTTTCTTTAATTTGTTAGATATTCTATCCTCCAAAAATAAACAAAAAAAGAATGAATTTCTCTAAATAAGTTGAATTAAATGTTTGTGCGTTAGGATAATGCTTGTCATTAGGCTAAGTTTTCATTTGATTAAAAGTTTCATTTGACAATTTCGAGTTCATTTAAGATAATACCATCAGGGTTAATAAGAGTGACTTGAAATCTTCTTTTTGTTTTTGCATATTAAATTTGTTAAAATAATATCATTAAGATGAATTGTTATATTCGAAATTTGTCTATCGTGAAGTTTATACCTCCATCACCATTTTACCTTGAAAAAACATCCAAGTATATTGGAATTTTAAATTGGATTAAATCTAATTTAATTATATAAGCAGACTTGTGTATAAAAAATCTTGTCTTTATATATTTTTTTTCAGGCTTTGTTTGTTGACATGAACGTTAATTTTTTTTTTCCAATATACGTTATCTTTCTACTATTGATGGGTTTGATGTGTGGGTAATATATATATATATATATATATATATATATATATATATATATATATATATATATATATATATATATATATATATTTTTAAATT